>PDWI01007711.1_pt1 | contig 12908 bp, 20 predicted proteins | sample 1430891 | NCBI WGS metagenome assembly PDWI01 (sample SAMN01162508, study PRJNA174530) | Oral metagenome, whole genome shotgun sequencing project. | biome: Marine environment; feature: Marine mammal; material: Swab sample of the gingival sulcus; isolation source: swab sample of gingival sulcus... | reverse complement strand
CATTTTAATAATTGTTCCATATCTCACCATCCGTTTTTATTATATTTTAACAGATTTTTGAGTTTGTTTACAATTTATTTACTCATGCGTTTGTCGTGTGTGTTTTTTTATTTTTTTTAAATTTAATTTTTTCAAATTTCACTCCATGCACTATCGTGCAGGAGTGCAGATTACAGTAATCAGTTTTCAGAACGCACCTTTATATAAGCGGAGCGAAAACCGACAGATCTATACGAAATAGACCTAGCGTATTTCAAAAGCAGGGCAAACACACCTGAATCAATACCAGCACCCCAAGAACCACCACGAAGCGGAAGTCTTTCTCCTACGTTTCTCATATAAATTCTATCATTTTCTAAATTGCTATCTACTGGATAAAGACCTAATGCTTTTAGCATAATTGGTGGTGTTAATTCATCTTCTACCTCCATATTCTTAATAGGATTATATGCATAAAAATCTCCACTAGATTGTTTGTTTTGTAAATTTTTAACTAGCCTTATATTACTTCCATTTGTATCTTTTGATACATAATCATATTTAAGTGTACCAGCAGTATTAGGAGCAACTAAAGAGCCATTTTCTGCTATAGCTTTCCATTTTGTACTATTAGCCGAGTACATTCCCCCCATTGCTACGTCATTATTTAAAATAACTTGTAGTTCTCCATCTACTAGTCTAAATCCTGCAACCCATTCCCAAACATTACCATTAAGGTCAAAGATACCTGCATCAGTTCCATCATGCGACCAAGACGCTCCTCCACTACCAGTGGCAACTCTACCTGTAATCTCTTTTCCTTGATGAGTGTATTTATGTCTTGCAACTCCTTTTTCATAAGGTCTTTCTGCACTTGCACCACAGTTATTATTTCCTCTAGGCATAGTACCTAACTTTTTAGAAAGCAGTGCTACAAGCGACCATTCGGCATTACTCATTAAATGCCAGCCCTCACCTTTATCTTCACATACTTTATTAGCAGTTTCATAATTTATATAAGTTTTTGGATCTTGCATTGGCAAAGAATACGCTCTACCATCAATAACTATATTTTGGTATTTACTAATAAAAATCTCATCTACTTCTACGCCCCCAACAATAAAAGCTGGATGCACTGCTTCACTTCCACCTTCTATTAAGTCTGACATTTTAAGTTTAGGTATTCGCACCATTACACTAGGTAGACCCCTATCATCAAATAAAACAGTGTTATTTGGATGCACTGCTTCTACCGATAATTTTACTGCATTAAAGTTACTATTAAAACTCATCTTCTACCTCCCATAACTCTAACGTTACCTTATCCATATCAAGTTTTTTAGGCTCTCTTACAGTATTAGAACCACCCATTTCGTTTTCATCTTCTACTGCTATTTCATCATATTCTCTTGCTGGTATAATAATACTTGCTACATACTTACTAGATACACCACTTACCCCTATATAAAGACATCCATAGTCATCTGAGCAAATATCTACTGTATTTTTTTCTTCTCTTTGATATTTCGCCAGATTTATTCTTAAATCTTCATTAAAATCAATCTTTGTTCCCTTTACTTTATAAGGGATTTTCCTACCTTTATTTTTTTCTACCACTATCATTTGTAAAGACCTCCTCTTATTTTTAATTGTATTTTTACATTTTTTGCAAGTCCTTTAAAAGCTATTTTAAACCCATTTAACTGTCTATCAAACACTACTACTTCATCAACTACAGAATCACTTTCTAAAACTTTAGCTTCTACTTTATACGACTTCACATTTCTTTTTTTACTCATTGCAACTGATTTATTTATAGAGTTAAATGGATAAAATCTAGTATTATCATTAATCTCTACATCTATAATTTCTTCACCTTCATCTGCCTTTTTAAGTTGTAATATTTCCTGCACTAAAAAAGCACCTATAACACTATTAGCATAGATGCCTGCCTCCATATTATTAAAATTAGTAGCACTTTGTGCTGTGCCTTGCTGTATTATCTCTCCCTGTACTTTTTCTTCTATCACTGTACCATCAGAGTTTTCTATAAATCTTTTTTTATTTGGTGTTTCTACCACATGGTCTTTCCAATGTAAAATATCATATATACTATTAGCCATTAGCTGTTACCCCCTAAATTTTTTAAATCTATTTCAATTACATACAATGCACCTTCATTTGTTTGTTTTACTTTTAAATTTTCGTTAAAAATAATAAGCACATCATTATCTATATCTATAATTTCTACCACGCTTACCGTAATATTATTTGTATTGTTATTATTTATTACAATACGTAATTCCAAAGTCTTATCATCTAACTGCGTAATACTGTCTATAGGCACTTCTGTGTAATTATTGCCTACCTTATACCTTGCATGAGATAATATTCTTTTTGTGTAATTTATATATTTTTTAATCGCTTTATCTGTAAACATTTTAACCTCCTAAGCAGTAACTTGTCCCACAATACACTTCCTTGATTTTATATGTCTTTGTTTTTAAAATCGGTGAAATGTTTTGATTTATAATTTCACCTAAAGTATTTATATCAGGCTTTTGACCTGCGTAGTCTTTTTTTATTTTAAAACTTGATTTACTAACACTAAAATCCATAGTATCTTTATTTGTTTTACCTAAAGTATTTATATCTGGTTTTTGACCTACGTAGTCTTTTTTTATTTTAAAACTTGATTTATTAATACTAAAATCTATAGTATCTGTGCTTTTTGTCCCTATCATATTTATATATGGATACTGTCCAGCATAAATATTATTATAATTTTTAATAATTTTATTACTACAACTTAATGTATTAAATCCTAATACCACTGTTTTTCTCATGGCTACTACAAAGCTTAAATGTGCTGGTTTTAATTCTTCTAGCTTTTCACATATTTCTTCTTTGCTTATAGCGTTGATATTTTCCCTATTAACATATACTGTAAAATTATAATTATCTATATCTTCTACTATTTCACATTTGTTCCCTGCTATATCACTTACTACATTTTTAATATAACTAACTGTGGCTTGCCTTATAGTCGCTATATAGTTTTCAAGTCTATCCAGTTCTTTTTGCTCAGCATATAAAAGCTCTTTAAAAACTTTATTTGTAAGAATAAATTGTGGTAACATACCTTTATCGTTAAGACCCATTAACAATCACCTCGCTTAAATAAAAATATTCATCTTCAGCTCCTTTTATACTACTTTCTTTACCATTTATAGTATAGCTTATAATATCTAATACACCGTCTATATCAAAGATTATATCTCCTATTTTGTAATAACTAATTCTATATTTTTCATCAAACTTTATCTTTTTTATATAACTATCTATCTTACTTTTTATAGCTTCTTTAAGTTCAGCATCTGATACATTATTTATTTTTTCTAGCTTAATATTTATCGCTACTTCTTTAGGTTTTGCACTAATTATTTCAACGTTTGCCCCTATTGGTCTATTATCATCTATATGTTTTTTTACTTCTTCTATCTTATCTGCCGAAACACTAGTAAACTCATCACTAAGTAATATAAGTTTTACTGTACCATTCCCATTTGCTAATGGCAAAACTTTAACTGCACCTATACCTTCAATCTCTTTAGCCCAGTATATATAATGATTTTTATTTCCTCCTGTTATAGGTAAAATAGTATTTATTTGCATTTCTAGTATTCTAGCTATTTCATTTGCTACAATGCTAAGGTTGTCCATAGTAAAAGTGCCTTCCATTTTACTAGACTCACTTGTTATATCATCTTTCATTCTATTTAGTATTTCTTCATAACTACTCACTATCCCACCTCTTTTCAAAAGTAAAACCATCATATATCGTACTAACTTTAAAACTTATAATTTTTTTACTACCTTCGTTTGTAACATTAAAATCACTAAGCTCTACTATATAAGGATTTACCATTAATGTTTCTGTTATCATACGCTTTAATTCCAAGTTAATAATGTCGCTACTACCACTAATTCCAATAAGAGTATTTATCTCACTTCCATAATCATCATCATAAGCTATAAACTTAAACCTATCAGTAATTAGTGCTTTATGTATCCATATTTTAAGTGCCTCATCACCACTAACTAAATACTCTTTTCCATTTCTAAGTTTGAACTCATTTTTTTCAAAATCATAAGCATACTCTTTAAATAATTCTAACTTATTCTCTTTTTCGACATTCTCATCATAAAAAGGAAATATACTCATTTTATTTTTTAATCCTTCCTAAAACATAAAATTCTACACCTGCTTTAACAACTATTATGTCATCACCTTCCTCCACTCTTTCGACAGAGTCTGTAACATATACGTGTTTACTTATTATTTGTTCTGATACTTCAATACTTACACCTTTTAACTCTCCATAATATCTATCTACACTATTAACTTTTGCAAATATAATTTTTGTATCTTCATCATTTCGTCCTAATAGTGATATTATTTCGCTTGACCAACCCCCCACTTTTATCCCTTTCTTTTATTTTGCACATATTTCTTTTTCATCCATTATATTTTCAAATTCTAGTTTTAATTCCATAGTATGACCTTTACTATCAAAAGTATGGTTATCACTTGATATATAAAACTTACTTACAACGTTATGAATTTTGTCTTTATATAATAAACTTTTACCTGCCACAGCTCTATTATCACCTAGTGCTTTAATAGTTATAGTTTTATCTAAACCTTTTATTAATGATTTAGCTTTACTTAAATCATCTTTAACTACCTTTTGCACTACACCATATTTAGATATTAAACTATCTTCTTTTGTAATATTTAAAACTTTGCCAGTTTTATTTATTACTAATACTTTATTTACTAATTTACTTAAACTCATACAATAACTTACATCTATTAAATTTTTATCACCATCTAGCACTACATAACTATCAAGCCCTTTCATAAAAACACTTAACTTATCATCAACCATATATGGCATATACTTTTTACCATTTTGTCTACTTACATAAGTATATGCACTCATTATTACTTTATATGCACTCTCTCCTAATGCTGGTAAATAAACTTTTACTTTTGTTTTTTCTATATGTCCTGTTTTTATACCAAGTATACTCGCAACATCACTAACTATATTTTCTGCGTAATCATCATATATTTTACTAATATCTGAATTATTTACATAAAACATAAAATCAAAAGCTGTATAACTTATAATATTATTGCTAAGACTGTGTTTTATATCAATTATTACACCTTTAAATAATTTTTTATCTTTATCATCATATAAATCTACTACATCACCTGCATTTATAATAATATCAAGCTTTTTTAAAAAGTAATCACTATCACTGTAGGGTAATTCAAACTCTAATTTTCTGCTTACATTTTTATCATCTCCAGAGTGTATTATCTTAGCTATTAAAAAACTTAAATCTCTACCATTAACAATTAGTTTCAATGTGGTATCACCAACCTTTGATTAGGATATATAGTATACTTATTAACTCTCTTATTTCTTTTATCTATCTCTTTTTTGTTAGCTTTATAAATCTCTTCATATCTTTTCCCACTACCTAAAAATCTTTTACTAATATTCCAAAGACAATCACCTTTTTTTACCACATAAATTTTCGGTATATTTTTAGATGCCAAAGCCTGTCTTGATTTTAAGCCATTTTCTCCCACTACAGTTTTTTTATCTGTAGGCTTAGCATTTAAAAATATATACTCCGATAACTCAAGTGTATATGAAATATCACCATTACTAACTCTTGTAGTATAATCAAAACTATCTATTACCATAGCAAGGTTTATATCTGTTCCAGCTATTATTACTCTTATAGGCTTTAAGCTACTTTTCCACTTATTTATAAGTGATACATAATTTACAGCACTTCTATCAGCCCTTTTTCTAAAGTGTGATTTTTCTGATGGAAAAAAACTTGATAGCGTTATAGAGCTAACTCCTTTTTTACCAATTAAATTAATTTCGCCTATATTAAGTAATTTTATTTTACTGTTATAATGTTTACTTTTTACATCAATACTTTCAGGATTTATAGGCAGTATAAAGCCTTCTTTACCATTATCAAATGTTAAACTTATTTTCATATAAACCTCACGCTGTTATTAATTTATCTAGCTTTATTGCTTCTACTAATTTTTCACCAATTTTATCAATATCGCTTTCCTCTCTTACTATTATAGTATCTGCTAATTTAGGTATAGTAATATTTATATTTTGTTCATTTTTACTACTATTATTTTTAGTATTTCCTCCAAATAATGTAGAAGTTATTTTATTAGGTAAAATCCTTGAGCCTTTTGGTAAATCTACAAGCTCAGCTCCCTTTTCGCCTACTAATGTTAACCCACCTTTCCAGTTATTTGTTCCAAGTTCATTTTTACCCATTACAGTATTAGTTAAATGACTGTTGAAGTCTTTTTTAATGGTATTAGTATTATTTTTATTACTAAAGTAATTACTATCACGTTTTGTTTTTTCATTAAAAATATACGATAATTTATCACTTCTATTGTTTTTTATAATCTCACTACTACCATTATTTAAACTTCTATCAATGTTTACATAAGTTTTTTTAGGTTTGTAAGCTATAGTTTTATTTATATAACTATTTTTGTAACTATCTAATCTACTGTTTTTACTGTTATCATCACTACTAAAATAATTACTGTTAAGTAGTCTTGCACTAGTTTTATTTGGTAAAATTCTTGAGCCTTTTGGTAAATCTACAAGCTCAACTCCTTTTTCGCCTACTAATGTTAGTCCACCTTTCCAGTTATTTGTTCCAAGCTCATTTTTACCTATTACAGTATTAGTTAAATGACTGTTGAAGTCTTTTTTAATGGTATTAGTATTATTTTTATTACTAAAGTAATTACTATCACGTTTTGTTTTTTTAGCTTTATAAGCTATAGTTTTATTTATATAGCTATTTTTATGACTATCTACTCTACTATTTTTACTATTATTATCACTACTAAAATAATTACTGTTAAGTAGTCTTGCACTAGTTTTATTTGGTAAAATCCTTGAGCCTTTTGGTAAGTCTACAAGCTCAGCTCCCTTTTCGCCTACTAGCGTTAGTCCACCTCGCCAGTTATCTGTTCCAAGCTCATTTTTACCTATTCTAGTAGCTCCATAACTACTACTTTTGTATGAAGACCTACTATAATAATTATTATAACTTGTCCTTTGCTTAGAATTGTTATAATATGACCTGCTATTACTAGCTCTACTACTAGAGCTTATAGCCCTTTGTCTAGCATTTTCGCCAGTTACTTTACCTACTAACCACTCCCAACCTTTTGCTACTGTATCCAGTCCTTTTGATATACCTTCCACTACTGGTTTAATAGCGTGCCAAACACTCTCTATAACGTTTTTGACAGCTGGAAAAACAAACTCAACTACAGACCATAACACTTTAAAAGCACCTATAGCTATATCTATAACTGGTGATATAACACCCCAAGACGTAACTAAAATGTCGCTAATTATAGGTACTACAGTGTCAAATACATTATGTATAAATCCCATTTTACTAGCAACAAAATCAAGTACAACTCCTACCTTTTTACCTATTTGGTCAAATATAGTTCTAAAAGTCGGTGCTAACGTACTTATCGTACTTCCTATAATACTTACAATACCAGCAATTACAGGACTTGCCTTAGCCATTATTTCACTTACCGATGAAACTACTGTACTTATTACTGGTATTATAGCTGGTATAACTACTGATAAAGTATCTGTAATACTACTTATTGTAGGAACGATTGCATTATAAATATTTGTAGCAGTATCTGTTAAAATAGGCACAGAATTTGTCAAACTACTTGTAATCCCAGAAAAAACGTCATTAAAAATGGGCTTTAACTTTTGAACAAAGTCTACACCCTTCATAATTCCATTTGCTATTAAAGTCCCAAATTTATCAAATTTAGGAGCATATTTATCAATAAGTCCTACTACACCTGATAACATTGGTTTTAATTTTTCTACTAATTTTAATCCAAAATCCGAAAAATTACTTTTTAATTTACCTCTTATGGTAGAGAGTATACCAGCTCCACTTTTTGATAACTTTTCACTAGCACCACCATAAAATTCGTTAAGGTCTTTAGTAACTCCACTAAAACCTTTTTTATCAAATTCTTTTGCACCTACTTTAAAGCCAAATTCTTTTAACCTTTCGGTTTCTCCCATTTTAGCATCTGCAAGAGCTTCTATAGCATCACTTACAGTTTTAGTTCCACCACTTGCAGCAGCCATATCTTCAGCTAATTTAACAAGCCCCATAGCTTCTTTAGTATTACCACTAGCAATAGCAATGGCTCTACTACCAGCTTTCATTATTTCGCCAGTTTCAAAAGGTGTAACATTAGCATTTTCTCTAAGGTCGCTTGTAAACTTTTCTGCTACACCTTTTACAGCAGAAGCATCCATATCTTTATTAGTAGCACCTATAAAATGCTCCATAGATATTTTTTGTTTTTCTAGCGTCATACCCCCACTAATGGAGCTTTTAAGTCCTGCTGTAATAGCAGTAAATCCTGCTATAGCACCTACTGCTATAGGTATTTTTATGCCACTTTTTAATTTTGCAAGCTTACTTTTAATTTTAGATATTTTACTACCTATTTTATTTTTTAACTTTACTATAGGTCTTGCACTAAATTTACTTAAAGCCTTCAGCCCTGCTTTAATTTTATTTATTTTGCCTTTAGCCATATCTTTAATAGCTATTAATTTAACTAGTTTTTTACGTATAGGATTTAATTTCTTGCGTATTCTTTTAATGGCTTTATTAGCTGGAGCAGTTTCGATTTTTAGTATACGTTTTTTATCATAAGCTTTTTGCATAGCTTTTTTTGTTTTATAAACGTCTTTTCTAAAAGCCGTCTGCTCCTTTTTAACACTTTTAAGGACGCACGTTACATTATCTTTTATACTTATTCTACCCCTCGCAGACATATACTATTCCCCCCAGTTTATTTTGCTCTCTTCTAGTGCAGTATGCATACTTGCATAATAAAACATTTTTTCACTAAAACTAAGACTTAATAATTTATATATGTCAAATCCCTTTTGTAAATAATAATGCATCATATAAACTTCGTCGTCCTTTTTTATTAGTTTTTTATGTTTTCTACCACTGTTACACTCTCTCCACCAATTACTTCGCTTAGTTCAAGTATTTCTTGCACTATCGCTGTTCTTTCGTTTGCTCTAAAAATATCTATAACATCAGTATAATTAAAAATTTCACCTTTTCTTTTAAGTTCACTCGCTACTTCTTTTAAATCTGGCTCTACTATACCAATATAAGCTGTATACTTATCTCCCTCTAATGAATCCTCAAAATCAAGGCATTCCATTATTTCTGCGTTATTTAAACTTCTGATTGTAATATTAGTGTCTAAACTAGGAATATGTAATATCCTTTTTTTAGTTTTCCTTTTTTCTTCAAGCCTTTCTTCTGCTTTTCTTAAAAATGCACCAAATATATCTTTTTTATTATTCATAATTTTATTTTCCTCTCTATAGGTTTTTAAGCTATCCTATCTAAGTTAATTAATTTACTAGGTGGAAATCCTCCACTAATCTCCTCATCTATCGGTGTTCCAACCTCATAATTTGCAATTGGTATTTCATTGAGCCAACAATCACCTACACTATAGCGTTCAATGCCACCACCCCTTGCATTAGGGTCTTTTAGCTTAGTAATTATTTCTATTCTCTTATCTACACCAGCTCTTATATCATCTAAATGTTTAGACCACCTTGTATAAACTTTACCTAAAGTAATATTAAATTCACCTTTTAGCCCTACTAAATTACTTTCTACGTCAAGCCCTATTTGGACATCTTCACGATTAGCAATTACTTTAACATTCACTTTTTTTAATATGCCAACTTTATCTCCATCAATCCAAACCTCGCCAAACGTGCCTGTTAAATTTTTTACATTACTCATTTTATTCCCCCTATAAATAATTAACTATAACTAAATCTTCCATCGTATCTGCAAGTTTAATATTGCCAGTAACAAATACATTAGTGCCTGTATTTGCTGTCTTTATTTCCATCTCTTTCATAGTGCTTGTATCAACACCTGTCGACTCAAGATATAATTTTTGTGCTTCTACATCTATTTTACTTTCGTTTTTATATGACTTATCTAATACATCACCTTCTAAGCTCTTGTTATAAGCATTTATAGCTCCTACAAAGGCTTGCTTATTATCATAGTCATTGATATATTTACCTACATAGTGATTTTCAAATACATCTGTAATATCATCTCTATATAAATCCATACCATCAACTACTTTAATTTTGCTAAAATCACTACCTTTAGTAGCAGTATGCGATACAAAACTATTTATACCTCTAGCAATTTTATAATTTTCGCCATCAAATATTATGACAAGCTCACCTTTTTTAATACGCTCATTAGCATCTAATACATCTGTCATATCAGTAATGTCTGATAATTTAAAATATGTACTAGATCTACTAAAAGGAAGTCCTGCAAGTATACCTGCTATACGAACACAGTATTCGCCAGTATTAAATACATCATCACTTACACTACTTTTTATATTTTCTCCTGTAAAATTTATAATTCCTTCGTGGTCGCTAGGTGATTTTGGTAAAACTGCCTTAAAAGTCTTTTTATTATCATCCCTTTGACTTTTAATCCAAGCACTAATTGTAAGCACCTCTTCTTCACTTACTGCTGGCATGGCTAAATAATTAAATTTAAGTGATGCTAACATATTTAATGCATCTGTTACACTTTTACCATTAATATTTATAACTATAACTTTACTAGGTGCTCCTAAATAAAGTAAGTTAATATAATCAAAATTTCTTTTACTAAATTTAGTAAAATCTACATCTGCTATACTTTTGTATATAGCTTTTATTGGTGCTCCATCTGTATCATCTTTAATTATTAAAGCTACTATGCCTTTAGCACTTCTGGCTATCACAGTTGCACCTTTTTGTTTAAACACCACGCTAATATTAGGTACTGTAAAACCCATTTTATTCCCTCTCTTTCATCAAGATATTAATATTTTCCATTTTATCCATATCATCTGTCTTAACATCATACTTATATATAACTTCAAAGCTAAATGTAAAATGTAAATTTTCATCTACTATTTTCATTTTAGTATCAAAAACACTAGGGCATATATCTCCAAAATCTATATATGGTCTAACGTACTTGTCTATTCTTTCTGCCATAGCTATATATTTAAGATAACTATAAGTATCTAAGCTATACATAATATCTATAAAAAATATCTTTTTATGCACATTACTTCCCATGCTTTCATTTATGATAGGCTTAATAGTTACATAAAAATATTCTTTTACAACTTCGCTATCTTCATTTTTTGTAAAAAATATATCTATATCTTTTACTTTACTAAGTATTTTTATAATCCCTGTCTTTACTTTTTCATATGTCATAATCCATTTGCCTCTATAAAGTTATTAATCCAGCTTTTAAGATATGGTGTTAACTTACTCTCTATTTCTTTAAGTGATATTTCTAACATATGTTCTCCTTCTTTATATCCATTCTCTCCCACTCTATGACCATATTCTACAAACTCTGCATATTCTACGTTGTTATAAACTTCTATAAAAATTTCATCACCTTTTCTTTTTACTTTTCCTACTCTCCACGCACTTCTAAGGCGATTAGTTTTTACTGGTGTTTTTTCTTTTGTAGCTCCTTGTAATTCATATGCTAGTTTAATCATCATAGCCTCAAACTCTTTAGGATATTTATTGTACGTCATATCAATAAGTGTTTTTTCTAGCCAGTCAAGTCCATCTACATCATAATCACTCACGCTTTTACCTCACCACTTAAAATAACTTCATTATGACTTTCATAATGTGCAGTAGCTCCAGCCAAAAACTTATATACTCTACCACTACTTACTACTACCACAAAATCATTTTCTTTTATTTGCTTGTCAGGTAAAGTAAAAATTTTATATTCAAGTGAAGTTTCATAATGACTGCCTTTATCATTTAAAGCACTTACCTTTTTAACACAAATAGCACAAGGCTCATCGCTGTAAATGATTTCACCTTCTTCACCTTTTAAAAATAAAGTCTCACCTTTTACTTTTTTCTTTATAGGTCTAAAAGTAGAAAAACTGTCAAAATAAGTAGATGCCAAAACTTCCTTATCTACTAAACTATTTTTATTCATACTTCTTTCCTTCTTTTGGTATATTTAAAGTTCTAAAATGATTAAGTCTAGTTTTAAAAGCATTAAAAAAAGAGCTTAAACTTTTACTATCCTCATAAGTGATAGAAGTGTCGCCTCTTTTTATCTGTTTTACTTTTTCATTTACTACTATAACCCCTTCGTCTTTAGCTAAACTTATAGCCATATCATAAATAAGTATGTCAGCTTCATCTGGTACTTTACTTAAATTTGTATAGCTTAAAAAATATCTAATTACACGCTCTAAAAGAAATTCTACATCTTCATTAGGATTATTTATCTTCTTTTTTATCCGATTTAGAACCAGACTTTTTAGTTCTTCCTCCACTAGTAGTTCCACCTTCCTTATCAGCTACAGTTTCTTTTCTTTTATATCCTAATTCCTCAAGTTTTTTAGCTTCACGTTCTGTGGCTACTTCTTTTACCACATTTAACCTTTCTAATATCATATTAACTCCTTCCTATCCCTGCTTTATATTTACAAAAATACTATCAAGTCTATTATCTTTAATCCATAAATCGTGATAACGTCTATAATCCATATACCACATCCTACCACCTTGATAAGTTTCAGGGTCAAACACTCTCATCTTATCAGTTTTCGTAACTGCTAAAGGTGTATCAGCACGTGAAATTATCCAGTTTATATCCTTTGCATCACT
>PDWI01007710.1_pt1 | contig 12909 bp, 9 predicted proteins | sample 1430891 | NCBI WGS metagenome assembly PDWI01 (sample SAMN01162508, study PRJNA174530) | Oral metagenome, whole genome shotgun sequencing project. | biome: Marine environment; feature: Marine mammal; material: Swab sample of the gingival sulcus; isolation source: swab sample of gingival sulcus... | reverse complement strand
GTTGGGATTCTAATTACAATAAGCTGCTCCAAAGATAAAGATTCTATCACAACAACAATTGATTGTGAAAGATTGTCGGATAGTTTTATCAGCTCTCATCGCGGATTACATCCGGACTATATAAAGACGGTAGTTGATTTAATTTGTCAAACATTGCCTCCTCGGCCTACAAGCGATGACCAATTAGGACATAAGCTCAATTCAGAAAAATTGGCAAATCAAATAAGCCATGAATGTGAGAACATCAAGGTAGAGTTATCTTGTTACGCTTGTTTGTATAGTTATCCTCTCCAGTCTTCTTTTACTGTCACTGTTGATTCAATGGGTACTTCCGTAAAAAGAAGTTTCTTAGTCTATGTACCTGAAAATGACTTTATGTATATGCACTAAGATAAACTTTTGAATAATTATTAAAAAAGAATAAAAATTCCCAAACTATGGACGATTTCTTCTTGCCTTGAATTCGCCTCATATTTTGGGTTATTCAAAGGTTTCTAAGCGTAAATTTCAACCAATAATTCAAATCAACAAACAAGTCGAATTATAGTATTTTGCAATTTGTATAAAATTTATTAACAGCATTTTTTATATTAAGAAATAAATTAATGTATCTTTGTGAATCGTTTTATGTTTTTACTTATACCATTTGTATGCAATAAATTAGAGTTCAAGTGGATATTAAGGATAGTAAAAAAATTTATTTACGAGCTGATTGAAAAGTTATATTGATTGTATTTTAGATACTTATAAAAATACTAATTTAACGAACGTAAAGCAATACAACATCCTAGTAAATAGTTTAGTTACTAACATTTGTTGTGTATGTTTGTTACGATAGCTGAAATAATTTAACAGTCGGTTCTATATACATTAAAAGTATGTTAAAACAGAATTTAAGTCAAAAACAGATTCACAAGCTTTCTCCAAAGCAAATGCAATTGATGAAGCTGGTTCAATTGCCGATAACTTCTTTTGAACAGAGAGTAAAAGAGGAATTGGAGAGCAATCCCGCTTTGGAAGAAGATGAAGGTCAAGTCGATGTATTTGACTTGGACAATAATCGTGATGACAATGCAAATAATGATGCCGAAGAAAAATTTGAACTTGACGATTATATAAATGAATATATTGAAGAAGACCCCATTTCTTACAAGTACAATACGCAATCAGAAACTGAAGATCAAGAAAAGTTTACCCCTAATTCCGTAAACGACACTTTATTAGAGCACTTACAGAAGCAAATAAACCTTCTAAATCTGAAAGATGAAACGGAAGAGTTGATTGCACGCCAGTTAATCGGTACTATTGACGATGACGGTTATTTGAGACGAGACGTAGACGATATAATCGATGATATGTTATTTTTATATAATATCGATGTCGAAAAAAACAGTGTCGAAGATATATTGAAAAAAATCCAAAAATTGGATCCTGTCGGTATCGCTGCAAGAAATCTTCAAGAATGTTTGATTATACAACTTGAGTACAACATCGAAAGAGAAACGACAAAGGGGAAAGAATTGGCATTGAAGATATTGACAAATCACTTTGAAATATTTACAAAAAAACATTATTCAAAGCTCCAGAAAAATTTGTTTATATCTAAAACCGAATTAAAAGAAGCAGTAGACGAGATATTGAAGTTGAACCCTAAGCCTGCAAGTGGTTTTTCTAGCGTAAGCGGAAATAAATTGGAGTATATAATTCCTGATTTTATCATTGCCAATAGAGATGGTATCCTAGAATTGAGGCTTAACAATCACGATATTCCCGATTTGCACATCAATCAAACTTATCTTAACGTATTAAAATCGTATAGAGAAAATAACGGCAAAATAGATAAGAGTAGCAAAGACGGCAAAACGTTGTTGTTTATCAAGCAAAAAATAGATTCTGCAAAATGGTTCATCGATGCCATTCAACAGAGACAACAAACCCTGTTTAGAACGATGTACGCAATATTGCAATTTCAATACGATTATTTTTTGACCGGAGATATGCGTAGGCTAAAACCGATGATTTTGAAGGATATTGCTGACATAACAGGCTTTGACATCTCAACGATATCAAGGGTAGCGAGTGCTAAATTCGTTCAAACCGAATTTGGAATTAAAAGGCTAAAGGAGTTCTTCTCTGAGTCAATGATAAAAGAAGACGGACAAGAGGCATCGACAATTGAACTGAAAGAGACACTCAAAAACATAGTGGAATCCGAAAATAAGTCTAAGCCTTACTCCGACGAAAAATTAAGAATTCTTTTAAAAGAGAGAGGCTACAATATAGCAAGGAGAACAATTGCAAAATATCGTGAACAATTGAACATCCCTGTCGGAAGATTGAGGAAAGAAATATAAATATTCTAACACAACACCTATTATGTCAAAAATTCACATAATATCAATTGGAGGAAGTGCCATGCACAACATAGCAATAGCATTGAAGAACGCAGGACACACCATAACGGGTTCCGATGACGAAATATACAATCCCTCCAAAGGCAGATTGGAAAAACATGGTTTATTGCCCGATAAAATGGGCTGGAATGAGAATAATATATCGACAGATCTCGACTTTATAATCTTGGGCATGCACGCAAGAGAGGATAACCCGGAGTTGATAAAAGCCCAAAAATTAGGCATAAAAATTTATTCTTATCCTGAATTTATTTACAACCATTCAATCGACAAAAAAAGGATAGTCGTCGGCGGTAGCCAAGGAAAAACGACAACTACCTCTATGATAATGTGGGTGCTAAAAAAATTAAATTTTGAATTTGATTATCTGGTAGGAGGAAATGTAGAAGGTTTTGATTTGATGGTAAAACTTTCAGATGCTCCGATAATAGTATTGGAGGGTGACGAATATTTAAGCTCTGCCATAGATCGCAGACCTAAATTTCATCTTTACAAACCACATATCGCTATTTTGACGGGAGTCGACTGGGATCACATGAATGTTTTCCCCACTCTTGAGAATTATATCGAACAATTTTCAATTTTTATAGATTCTATCGAAGACAATGGAACGTTGGTGTATTATAAGAATGATGATATACTCAATGATATTTTAGCAGATTCAAAAAATAACAATAATTTAAAAAGAGTAGGCTACGATAAAATTTCCAATAAACATAACCTTAAAGTATTTGGTGACCACAATTTATCAAATCTCAATGCCGCCCTTTTAGTTTGTCAAGAATTGGGCATATCTGAAAAAGATTTTTTTAAAGCGGTTGCCGATTTCAAAGGTACCGAAAAACGGCTACAAAAGATTTATGAGGATGAAAACTCAGTAAAATTTTTGGATTTTGCACACGCACCGGCAAAACTTAAAGCAACAATCGATGCCGTAAGAAAAGAGTACCCCAATAGAAAATTATATGCTTTTTACGAATTGCACACTTACAGCAGTTTGAATAAAAAGTTTTTACCGCAATATGAAAATACGATGAAAAATGCAGATTTTCCGGTCGTATTGTACAATTCTCATACTCTGGAAATGAAAAAAATGCCTCCTTTAGACAAACAAGAGGTTAAAAAAGCTTTTGGGCAAAATGATTTGACAGTTTTTGATAATTCGGATGAATTTCAAAAATACGTCAGCCAAATAGATGACAATAACTCTGTCTTTTTATTTATGAGTTCCGGCACATTTGGAGGAAGCCTAAAAAACTTAGGATTGATATAGTACCGAGAGCACATTATAATACCATTTGAACTTATAAATGGTATAATCTCTATTTTAATCCATCCTGATTAAATTTGGCATTATTTTTGTTAGCAATATGTATATGTTTAATAAACAAAACAATAATTGCTAATGAAGAAAATTTGGGTAATTTTAGTTGTAATCGTAGTATGGAGAGGTTCTGCTCAAGATTTTGTTTATGAGTATATCGAAAATTATAAAGATATAGCCATTAATGAGATGAATAATTATAAAATTCCTGCCAGTATCACCTTAGCGCAAGGCATGTTAGAATCCGATTGGGGCAGAAGTGATTTGTGTACTGCTGCCAATAATCATTTTGGGATAAAATGTGGAGGCAATTGGTTCGGGGACACTTATATGCACGAAGACGACGAATACAAAAGGGGAAAAATTGTAAAAAGTTGTTTCAGAAACTATGATTCAAGTGAGGAATCTTTTAGAGACCATTCTCTCTTTCTTCTTAAAGATAGATATAAATTCCTTTACAAATATTCTATATCAGACTACGAATCTTGGGCGAAAGGACTTGTCAAAGCAGGATATGCTACCGATAAAAAATATGCCGATAAACTGATATTGATTATTGAAAAATACGGGTTGTACGAATACGACACCTACTATGTTGGTAATAGCTACGCAAAGTCAAATGATAAATATAAATCAGGCACGGGCACTGTTAAAATATCAATGATAAACGACTGTAAGATTTTATTGTCAAAAGAAGGAGACACCGCCTACAAAATTGCTAAGGAATTAGGTATACCATCTTCAAAACTATTATCTTATAATCGAGATATTAGAAGTAAATATCAAAAACTCAACGCCGGACATATCGTATATTTACAGAAAAAGAAAGCTAGATATTCAGGTAAAGAGAACTATTATGTGGCTCTTAGAAACGAGTCTTTAGCTGATATTTCTAACAAATTTGGAATTAAATTGAGAAACTTGGCAAAAATCAACAATACCGATGCTGATGCCATTTTCAGAAAAGGCGAAACCATATATCTTAAAAAGAAAATTAATGATTACGATAAAGGCGAATGGGTTAGCAACGATGCAAATAGTAAATATTTATTCGACGAACCACTTGTGCCAAGATCAAAGTAATCAAAGCTTCAAGTAAGCATAATAAAAGATAGAAAATATGGTTTAAAGATACATAAGAAACCTTCGAATAAGTATTAAAAGATCCCAAATTATGGACGATTTTTTCGTTATCCAAAATTTTAAGTCCTCACAACCACAAGGTTGCTGTGGGTTAAAATTTTCTCTAGCCTCAAAATCGCCTCATATTTTGGGTTATTCAAAGGTTGCTATAAAATATTGTCATTTACATTTATATAGGAATCACTCATAACAGAAAAGTAGTAGATAAATGTTTAAAAGAATATTATTTTTTATTTTGGTTATTTTTACGATTGTCGAAGGGAATTCTCAGAGTTTTTACTTTGGGGTAAAAGGAGGTCCTACCTTTGCCTATCAAAAATGGGAATCATTCAATCAATCTCCCCTTTTGACTTATAATATATCGGGATTTGTAGAGTCTTATTCGGAAGACAACCCTTTGAACTGTCTTTATGCTCAACTGGGATTTCACAACAAAGGAAGTGCTTGGAGAGGTGCTACTGCTGTCACTTACGGCGGTGATTTGTACAGAATTCCTACCAAAAAGTTTATTTTTAGCAATTTAGGTCTTGGGATTGGAGGTAAGAGAAAGCAGATATTAACGGAGAGTATAAAATCTTTTTATTCTTTTGGTTTAAGGGCGGAATACAATCTTTTCACCAACCTCGACAAATTTGTAAAATTGAATAAAACTTACAGTTACTATTTTCCCGATAATGGTTTTGTAAATAAGTTTACTTACGGTGTTACGGTTGGAGGAGGCGTTGAGTTCAGGTTTTCAGAATTATTTGAGGGTACTATTGAACTTACCGTCAATCCTGATCTTTCCAATCAATACGATCAACCTGAAATATCGGGAGTTGTCAATCCCTACAATCCTCAAAACACCACAACATTACGAAGAAGAAGAATAAAGAACACTACTATCGAAATTAGCTTCGGGCTTAGGTTTATGAATAAAGTCCAGTATATCGATTAATAGAAAAACCATGAATTTTGTGGGCTAAATAACAAAAGGTCTCTTCAAAATTAATTGAAAAGACCTTTAAAGTTTTGGTTATTAAAACGAGTATTATTTTACTTCAAATGGTATTCTATTATTGCTACTATATCTTTATCGTCTTTTAGCTCGGGTGCCAAGTCAAAGAAAATTTTATGCTCATTAAACTCATCTTCTCCCAAAGCACTATCTAAGTAATATAGTCCTTTTTTTCTGTTATTTATTTTGAAATAAATAACGGCGACGAGGTATCCGATTTGAGGACTATACATCACATCTTCCGCTTTTTTTACTATTTCAAATGCCTTAGAGTATTTTTCCATGCTTATTAGAAAAGATATATACCTGATATAATAAACTTCTTCAGGCGTATCCATAGACATTAACTGATCGAAATAGTGTTCTGCTTTATGGTAATCCTCAAGCTTAAAATATATCTCTGCCAGTGCTCCCAAGTATTCTTCTCTATAGTCATCGAGTTCGGCAGCTTTGTGATAAGCGTTTAGGGCATTTTGCCATTTTTCCTGCTTTTTAAATATTTCTCCGAGCAAGAAGTAAGCCTCATCGTTATAAGGGTCTGTTTCTATTGACTTGTAGATATATTTTTCAGCGTTATCAACGATACCCAAATTGATATAAGAGCTTGCCAAATTGACATATATGTCAGAATCTGCTTCAAATTTCTCTAAATATTCCTCGTATACCTTTGTTGCGTCCTTAAATAAGCCCATTTGATTGCACAGTTCCGAATACTGGATATATCCTTCCTCAAAATTAGGATTGATAATAAAAGAATATTCGATACAATCAACTGCTTTTTCATATTCTGATAGTATAGAATGAATTTGTCCCATGTTGAACCATGCTAAATGATTGTAGGGATTTTCATCTATTAATTTTTCATAAAATTCTATGCTTTCAAAATATTTCTTTGTCAAGAGTGTTGCCGACATCATCCTTTCCAATGCCTCTTTATTAGTAGGTTCTATGCTCAAAGCTTCCTTTAACATATCGAACATATCTTCATAATCTTCTGAATATTCACTGTTATAAGACTTTATCAAGCAAATATCTACTCTATTATCAACTGATGCAAAGGTTTTTAGGTCATTTAGCAAACTTACCACACTATCGATCTTCCCCATCATACTAAGAGCCTTAGCTTTTAGTAACTTAACATCAAAGTCATAACCTGATATTTTTTCACAGTACTTTATTTGCTTTAATGCCTGTTTTGGCTTTTTAGATTCAATCAGCAGTTTACTTTTTATCAAATAAAACTTAGTGATATACCTAAACTGACCTATCGCTATATCGGTTGTTTCAAGTGCTTTCTCCAAGTCATTTTTACTTTTATAAAAGTTTATCAACTGGACAAACTCCTCCTTGCTATATACTCCCACCTCTCCTTTATTAGACAAATCTTCAAAGTTGGTGACAAGATTTAATAACACTACTTGTTCTTGATTATTTTGGTTCATGTTCACTGTTGAGTAATGGATTATTAAATTGATTTTGTAAAGGTAAATATTTGAAGTGCTAAAAACCAAAAAATATACTTAAAAAATATCAAAAAAAAATCGCATTAAAAAGAAATACAATATATTGACAAACATTGTTTTATAAGGGTTTATAAATTTAAGAAAAGACTATGATTCGTGTGTTTTATCGGATAAATTTTTAAATAGTACTGTACTATATATTCTTTTATTTTATAAGATGTATTTCCGAAAAAAATTAAACTTTTGACAAGGAGCAGACACAAAAAATCACTTTTTTTTTTCACGGTTGATAAATTTTATGAATGAGGTCTGTTATTAACCTGCAAAATTATAACTGACATAAAAAATATAATTTTTGCGTCAAACTGACATAAAAATCATTGTGGCAATATAATTGATATTGTAAAAATGCTTATATTGTTAAACCATATCACTTTAAATGTGTATTTCTTATGATTTGTTAAATCATTTACAAATACTTATTGTAATTGGCTTAAACAATTGTTGAATTTTATTCAATACAGGAAAAAAGTAAACAGATGAAAGAAGAAAATAAAAAAGATAATAAAAAGGATAAGGGAAGCGAAAAGAAGAGTAAAAGAAAATCTCCGTTTTTCAAGTATAAAAGTGAGATAAAAGAGAAGGACGAAAAGATAAAGGAACTCGAAGATAAATATATAAGACTATTCGCTGAATTTGAAAATTATAAGAAAAGAGTTAGAAAAGAAACAGCAAGCCTTATCAACACAGCTTCTGAAGGTGTTATGAACACACTATTGCCTGTTTTAGACGATTTTGAAAGAGCAAAAGTCGCTGCCGACGATGAAAATTCTACAGAAACTTTTAGCGAGGGCGTTTCTTTAGTCTACGAAAAATTGTTTTCATCGTTAAAATCGAAAGGATTGAAGGCTATGGACTGTATCGGAGAAAAATTCGATTCGGAAAAACACGAAGCAATAGCTGAAATACCTGCACCGGAAGGTGATAAAAAGGGAATAATACTAGATGTTGTGGAAAAAGGATATACTCTAAACGATAAGATTATCAGATATCCTAAGGTAGTTGTTGGAAAATAAAAATATAAATGCCCGGTAATTAATCTTACGACTCGTAATAAACTTCGAGAAATGATATTAAGGTGGGTTAAAATGTTGGTAAAATAGTAAAATGGCAAAAAGAGATTATTACGAAATACTGGGAGTCGATAAGGGTGCAGATGAGCAAACACTGAAAAAAGCTTATCGAAAATTGGCATTGAAGTATCACCCTGATAGAAATCCGAATGACAAAAGTGCTGAGGAAAAATTTAAAGAGGCTGCCGAAGCCTACGAAGTACTCAGCGACAAGGATAAAAGAGCCAGATATGATAGATTTGGGCATGCCGGCGTGGGAGACCAAGGCGGCTTTAGAGGCGGAGGAATGAACATGGAAGATATTTTCAGCCATTTTGGAGATATTTTTGGAGATGGCGGCGGAAGTCCTTTTGATTCGTTTTTCGGCGGAGGAAGAGCCGGAGGTCAACGAAGGTCTTCCGGTCAAAGGGGTTCCAATATAAGGATTAAATTGGCTCTAACACTCGAAGAAATAGCCGAGGGAATAACTAAGAAAATAAAAGTAAAGAAAGATATTTCTTGTAAAACTTGTGGAGGAAGTGGAGCCAAAGACCCTAGTTCCGTTACCACCTGTAATACCTGTAAAGGTTCCGGCTATGTAAGACAAATGCAAAGAACATTCTTGGGACAAGTAGCAACAACAGGAACCTGTCCTACGTGTAAAGGAAGTGGAAAACACATCACTCAATCTTGTGGCAGCTGTAGAGGAAGCGGTATTGAAAAAGGAGAGGATTTAATAGAAATAAATATTCCGGCAGGAGTAGAAGATGGCATGCAACTGTCGATGAGAGGCAAAGGGAATAGAGGTCCTAATCAAGGTCAAAACGGGGACTTGATAATAAACATTGAAGAAAAACCTCACGACAACTTCTCAAGAGACGAGCATAATATAATTTACGACCTTTATCTTAGCTTTACAGACTTAGTGCTTGGTACCGAGGTAACCATACCTACATTGACAGGTAAAGTAAAGATAAACATTCCAGCAGGTACTTCATCCGGCAAAATGTTTAGGTTAAAAAACAAGGGAATACCCATTCTGAACAGCTATCAAAGAGGAGACTTAATAGTACACGTCAATGTGTGGGTACCTAAAAAAGTATCAGGAGAAGAAAAAGAACTTCTTGAAAAAATGAGACAGTTTGAAAGCTTTGACCCGGGAGACAAGAAACACGGAAAAGGTTTTTTTGATAGAATGAAAGAATATTTTAATTGATAAAAAAAAGAGGCTGCCCAAGTATAATTTGGATAGCCTCTTTTCTTATGGGTTAAATAAAAAAAGCTGCCCTTTTCGGACAGCTTTTTTCTTTTGTTATTTAGCGGCATCTTTGCCGTACTTCTCAATTGCCATTTTAATTGCATTGTAAAGATTAATTTCACCTCCCGAAATAGAAAGCTCTTTAAAGTTTACAACCTTTTCATCTCCTCCCGGTAGGTAAATAGGCATATCTTTTACTACTGACGATTCCATTATTATCTTCTTTATTTCCTTAGCTTTCAAGCCGGGGAAATATGATTTCAATACTGCTGCAACACCTGCTACAACCGGAGTTGCCATACTTGTACCTTGAAGGCTCTTGTATTGATTTTCTGGAGCCGTAGAATATATTGCTACGCCGGGAGCAAAAACATCAACAGTAGTTTTTCCATAATTTGAAAATGTTGCCACAAAAGTACTATCGTCGCTGTAAGAGTTAGCTCCTATATCCAACCAGTTTTTAGCTCTTTTTTTGCTGAAAAGTGATTTGAAAAAAGACTTCTTTTCATAGTCATCTATTGGGAAGTGTACTATTTCGTCATTGTCTTCCGCGTTGTTTCCTGCAGCATGTATAAGCAATACACCTTTCTTTTGAGCGTATTTAACAGCATCGTCAACTACTTTTTTATCCCAAGAATAATTTTTACCAAAGCTCATGTTGATAATAGAGGCACCATTCTCTGCTGCGTATCTGATACCGTTAGCAACGTCTTTATCTCTTTCATCACCATTTGGCACAACTCTTATCGCCATTATCTTTACGTTGTCTGCCACACCGTCCATACCTATGCCGTTATTTCTGGTAGCAGCTATTATACCGGCAACGTGAGTGCCGTGTAACGCATCAGGTCCCTTAACATCAGGATTACCGTAATATCTTTCGTTAGAGTCTTTGTAGTTGTCTCCTACAATTGTTCTGGAATCAAAATCAGGATTGTAATGATACTTTATTTTGTCAGCATAATAATTAGATACTCTTTCAAAATAATTGGCATAAATCTCTTTTATTTCTTTTACAGATTTAATATTAGGATTGCCGGCTTTAATTCTATCCACAACTTTAACACTCTTAGCCAATAATGTATCTTTTGAAACATCCAAATCACCCAACTGCTCAAAAGATAAGCTATCCTTATCCAATTTATTTTGCAACAAATCCAATGCATCGAAAATCTCTCTTTTTTTGCTCTTCATTTCATCTACCTGCTCTGCTGCTTTTGTTCTGTTACTCTCTAAATCATCTCTTACTTTTTCCCAAACCTTGTATTCTTTCTTTTGCTTTTTATTAAGCTTTTTAGGGTCTGCGTTCTTATATCTATATGACAATTCTTTGTACAATCTGGCAACTTCCAAATTATCTTCATTAACATTTTTGCCATCTGCTCCTCCGATAAAATTCCAACCGTAAATATCATCAACGTATCCATTCTTATCATCGTCAATACCATTACCCTCTATTTCTCCGGGGTTCTTCCACATCACATCTTTCAAATCTTCGTGCATATAATCAACACCACCGTCAATTACTGCAACAATTACCGGTACGCTTTTCCTTCCTTTCAACAATTCTTCATAGGCTCTGTTGGCACTAATACCCGGAACACCGTCATTTTGCTTATCAAGCATAAACCAATCTTGCAAATTTCCTTGCGCAGAAACGAAAATCGATACCAATAATAATACCGATAACATAAAATACTTTTTCATATAACTAATTTTTGTAAAAAATCAAATAAAATTCAAGGGACAAAGGTATGAAAAAAGCTTTTATCGAATAAGTTTGTACAAAATATTTAAACTCATTTCATCTGTTTATTTTTTATTTTCAGATTGCCAGATGGAACCTTTGACGATTAAAACAATCATTATGCTGTGTGTTTAATAATTATTTTAATCGTGTCGGTTTCATCAACATTATTTCACAAGAAATATTTGTATTAATTCAAATATAATTAGTTTTGCATATACGTTGTGTAATTGTTTAGGTATGTTAGAACTGATATTGGAAGCCTTTAATGAAAGTTTTGCTATAATTGGCTTTGTTTTCGTATTTATGATTTTGATAGAATACGTGAATGTAAAAACCAAAGGACTTTGGCAAAATTTGTTATTCAAAAAGAAAATCAACCAATATTTGATTGCAGCTATATTGGGAGGCATCCCCGGATGCTTCGGAGCATACGTATCTGTTGCTCTGTTTTCCCATAAAATATTTAGCTTGGGAGCACTTGTTACCACAATGATAGCAACAAGTGGAGACGAGGCATTTGTATTGCTTGCTAAACTGCCCAATACAGGAATTGCAGTTATGGTAACACTGATGGTATTAGGGATAATTGCAGGATATATTGTCGACAAAAGTACTCTGTTCAAATCAAAAAAAATATTAAAAGATTTTGATGAATACAAATTTCCGGTTCACGACGAAGACCTACATAATCACTCTCATAGTCACAGCGAACACACTTCAAAATCAAACCTAAAAAGGTTTTTGGTAGCAGGAACCTTAATCTTACTAATAGCGTTGTCAAGCTTTGGAGTAACCATGCATGGACATGGGCATGGAGAAGAACATTCTTGGGTAAATATGATTTTAATTGTCAGTAGTATTTTTGCGCTAATTATTATTCTAACTGCTAACACCCACTTTATTCAGGAACATATTTGGGAACACATAATCAAAAAGCATTTGCCTAAAATCGCCTTTTGGACTTTTATCATATTACTACTCCTCGAAGGTATTTTCCACTTTTTCGATACCGACACATTGATAAGCGATAATATGATTTTGGTATTGTTATTGGCTATTTTTATAGGCATAATACCACAATCCGGTCCTCATTTGGTTTTTATAACACTGTTTATTCAAGGTAGTATTCCTCTGAGTATATTGATTGCAAATTCTATTTCGCAAGACGGACACGGCATGTTGCCATTATTGGCAGAATCTAAAAAATCGTTTATCCTAATAAAGATAATTAACATATTAGTCGCGGCAATAGTAGGCTTTAGTTTATATGTCATGGGTATGTAATAAGCTTGTACAATTTACCTAAAATCGAAGTTATAAGTAATAATTGAGTATAATTTCAATAGTTGTTATATTTTTGCAGAAGATTAATACAAATCATAATTATTGAAAGACGATAGTTTAAATATTAAAACAGCTTCAAAACGAAAATCCGACCATTTGGAATT
>PDWI01007709.1_pt1 | contig 12910 bp, 8 predicted proteins | sample 1430891 | NCBI WGS metagenome assembly PDWI01 (sample SAMN01162508, study PRJNA174530) | Oral metagenome, whole genome shotgun sequencing project. | biome: Marine environment; feature: Marine mammal; material: Swab sample of the gingival sulcus; isolation source: swab sample of gingival sulcus... | reverse complement strand
ATTTGATTTGTCTTGCACTTTATATACTCTTGAGAAACCTCCTGCACCCAACTGGCGAAGGATGGTAAATCTTGATTCTAATGTTATACTTTTTTTCATAATTTGTTTTTTAAGTTTAATTTTCACCTTTTGTGTCTCTTTTTCAAATGGCATTTTATAAAGGCATGTGTTGTGGAAATATTAAAGAAATACAGATATTTATCTGAGTCTTGAGCAATACTACAGTAGTTTTTTTATCTTGTACTTATTTTCATAATATCATAACATGAATTTGCTAACATAAGTAACCATTTGTGCCATAATTGAACCTTATTACTCTTATGGACAAAATTTTACACACTTATTTTTTGTGTTAATGTAAAACCAATATCCATCTTTTTTCACATGAGCATAACCCTGTAAAAAATTACGCGCCAAATCATATTCCATTGGAATAACAAGATTTCCTTTGGTATTCACAAAGCCATATTTTCCTGATGAATAAACCCATGCTAAACCATCCGTTGTCATATATCCAATATATGAATATTCTAATGGCATAACTGTTTCTCCCAATTTATTTATCATACCCCACTTTCTACTTGCTCTATCCCAAACTTTTATCATGCCATTTACACAATAGTCAACCAAAAAATCATATCTTACTGGTATTATTTCTTCTCCTTCTAAATTAACATAACCATATCGCCCATTTCTATAAACACGTGATATTCCTTCATTAAAACTTTGTAATTGATCATAGATAAAATCTGTTTTTGGAACCCCACAACTATCCACAAAAGCCCATTTCCCATTCTTTTCTAAGCGTGCCAAATTGTTTTTGAAGAAGTACTTATAAGAAGTATGCCGGTTATATATGAAAGAACTTATTTCCTCCCCTTCTTTATTTATCAAACCATATTTTTTACCTTTTTTTACCCATGTTAAATTCCCTATAAAATTATCTGCATCATCATATTTCAATGGTATAACCTCTTTACCTACTTTATCTATAAAACCGTATTTTGCAGTTGAACCTAAAATTTCTCCTATATAAACGCGTGCTAATCCTTCAGAGAAATCAGCTGCGCCATCATATTTAGTTGGTATAACTTCTTCCCCCTGTCTATTTATAAAACCATATTTGTCCTTGTGGCACACTCTTGCTAAGCCCTCATTAAAATCATAAGAATAATCGTATTTTAATGAAATAACCTCTTTACCTTGCATATTAATATAACCATGGTTACCTTTATATACTACATGAGCCAAGCCTTCATGGAAAATATCAGCAAAATTATACTCACGTGTAATTATTTTACCAGTTGTATCAACAAAAATATATTTATAATGATATCCTCCCCCAATTTTTATTTTGAATATTCCTGAGCCAGCTTTTTCTACACAATCATTTTCATAATATCGAATATCAGCATTAAATTTTTCACCTATCCTTTCACCTGTTTTATCAATAAAAAACCATTTGTCTTTATAGCTATTTCCTACTAAGGCAAGAGAGTCGTCAATATAAGCAATATCATTGAATTTGATCTTTTTCCCTACCCGTTCACCTTTCTTATTTATAAAATGCCACTTTCCATATTTATAAGAAACTAAAGCCAAACCGTTGATAAAGTTATTTTCTTTATCTTCTATTATCTTCACTATTTTGCCATATTTATTTATTAACACATCTTTTTCTCCTTTTTTTCGAGCTAAAAACAAACTGTCTTTACGCACGATATGATCATATCTAACGGGAATAACTTCTTCCCCAATCCGATTCAACACACCCTTTTTTTTATCTTTTGTAGCTATCAGTAAAAAATGTTTATATGGACGTTCAATATCATCATATATAATAGGAATAACTTCTTGACCTACTCTATTTATACAGCCTTTCTTGTTATTACTAGTAACAATAGCTAAATCCCCTCTAAAACTAAAATCAGGTCCTACAAAGCCATAGCTCTTAACTTTTTCAAACTGTTTATTCAAAATTTGTGTTTCTCTACCAACTTTGGCTATTATAATATGATCAAAATAGGATCGTATATAGTCTATTTTTTTTATGTTTGTTATAACTTTATCATTACTACCCAATTCTTCTTCTTTACACAATATAAAATGTTGCATATATAATTTAGCTTTTTCTGTATCATGTTTTTGTGCAACAGAATCAATAGCCTTTAAATAACGATTACAATTAAATATATCATTATTTTGAGCTTTTGTATTTCCGCTAAGTAAAAATAAAATTATTAATAATAAAAATGTTTTTTTCATAATATATTAATTTTTAAGTTTGTTTCTATACTTCAAAGCTTTTGGGTCATTAGGTTTATATTCCAAAGCTTTATTAATGTATCTTTTTATTTCATCTTTAATAAGGTAGTCTTTTTTTATCTCTTCCCAATTGTTGTTGCTAAGAGCTATTTTCTTTTCTATTTTGTTTATGTAATAATTATACTTATCCATATTTTGTTTATTCTTTATATCTTCTTCCATTTGGTTGATTCTATGTTGTGCTTGTTGCAAATAGGCACCTTGCGGATGATCTTTTTGATACTTATGATAAGATCTCATTGTGTTATCAAATTGAGCCTTATTCCATGCTTCTAAATCCTCTTTATCTTTTTTTATTTTTTGTTTTGCTGCACGCTCTTTTTTTAGTCTTGCCTGTTCTGCTTTTTGTTTTTTATCTTGTTCTTTTCTTCTTTCTTTTTCTTGAGCTATACGCTCTTTCTTTTTTGTAGTTATAGTTTGCTCTTCTAACTTTTCTCTGTTTTTTATTGCCTGTTGGCTATGTTTACCATTGGGGTAAGTAGTTAAAAAAGCGGTATAGTCAGCAACCGTAGCATTGTTATTTTGGTTTAATTTATCCCACGCTTGTTGTTCGGCTACTATTTTAGGGTCAATTGTTGGCTTATGGTTATCTCTTCCTTGCCATACAAATACACCTATCAACAACAAAGCAACTACTGCTAAACCTATCCATAAACCTTGTTTACTTTTCTTTGGGGATTCTGAAACAAGTTCAGAACGCTGAGAAGCGTATTCTGCTTTATCATCATTATTTTTATTTTGCTCTTTTATCTTATTTTTTTCCTCTTCTATAACAACCGTTTCTTCCGTATCTATCGGTATAATTTCTGTTGCTTCTTCGTCTTTATCTACTGTGTCCGTATATAAATTGGCAATTCTACGCACGCGTTTATTGGCATCTTTTACCAAACATTTTTTTATCATGGTTTGGTAAGGTTCAGGCACTGTATTAATGGCATTGGGAATATCTGCTTGGAGTATTTTTTGCTGTATCTCCATCTCTCTTGCACTTCCCGATTTTTCTTTGGCACTAAAAGGCAATTCGCCTGTAAACAAGCTGTATAAAATAACCCCCACCGACCAAATATCGGTATTCAAATGCAATTGGTCTTTGCCCAAAAGTTGTTCGGGCGAAGAATAGGCTATGGTGCCGCCTTTTATGGAGTTTTCGAAAAAACTTTTGTCGTTTACCTCGGCTTGTTTGCTTAATCCAAAATCGGCTATTTTGGGAATATAATTGCCTTGGTATTTTACAATTAAAATATTGGCAGGTTTTAAATCGCGGTGCGTTACTTTATGTTTGTGCAAAAAAGCAACGCCATCTAAAATCCCTTTGGCTATTTGCTCTTTTTGGTCGAAAGAGAGCACCTCTCTTTGCAATACATCTGCCAACGAACCGTCGGGGTAATACTGCATAATAGCATAATCGAAATCGCCCTGTGGTGTTTCAAATTGATATACCGCTTCGTAATAGGCAATATTAGTGTGATCGGGTAGTTTGGCTATGGCGTCTAACTCATCTTGTAGCGAAAGGGTTTTGTCTCCCACCTCTATTACCTCGGCTACTTTTATGGCTACATACCGGTTACGAACCGTATCGTATGCCTTAAATACTTTTCCAAAAGTACCCCCACCAAGTTTATCTTTTTTGGTGTATTTATATCTATTTAAAAATGCTTGTTGGTTCATAATTCGTATTAATATTTACAGTTTTTACCATAAGAGATATTCCAGTCTTTTGTATATTTTTCTATTTTGTATTGCAATATATTTCGAACTTCTGTTTCCAATATGTCTTTTTTGTTGTCCCATACAAATAAGGCATTATATTTTTGTTCCATATCATCTATATACTGTTGTAGTTGAGGACGAACAGAGGCATTCTTTTTTGCCTTGGCTAATAAAGCAATCTGTTTATCTACTGATGTAGGGTGTCCTGGGCTTATATCAAAATCTTCTATATACAACTCACTACTTATCAAAATCAATCTTCCTTTGTTATTCACTTGATATGTCTGTTTTCTAAACCCAAAAGGATATATCTCTTTTCCTGTTCTATCAGCCGTAGCCCAATAAGTATAAAAGATTATTTTATTACCGAGCACGCTATAAGTCCCTAACTCATAAGATTCGGAACTACAATCCCTCGTTGTTTTGGATAAGGTATGAGACAATATTTTTACTTTTCCTCTATACAATTCTATACCATACGCCCCAAAATCATCAATATCTTTACAGACAAAATTAAAGTTTTGATTATTGATAACTGCTATATGGTCTTGTGCCAAAGCAAAGATTGACACATGTAGGAGGATAATGATACTCCAAAGTTTTATTGATTTCATATTATGATAAGTTTTTATCATTTGTTTAAAAACTTCCTGCACCTAACTGGCATAGTATGGTAAATCTTGATTCTAATGTTATGCTTTTTTTCATAATCCGTTTTTTGTGATTTTCCGTATTTTATTTTAGAATTGGTTCACAAAAACCACTTCTAGGTAAATAATTTAGAATAACCTCTTGAGACACTTCTTTACCATCTTTTATTAAAAGAATCTTAACCACCTCATATCCATCAGTATCTTTTGATAGTTTTACTTGTTTTATCTTTACATCTTTACAGTTGTTTATTTTATGACGTTCTAAATAATACAAATATGACTTATCCCTATTCACAACAAATCTCTGGTTTTTAATCACAATATTTAAATAACTACCAAACGGGGCATTATCTTTTTTGCTTAAAAAAGCACCGAATTCAGTATACGGAATATCAATAATATAAAATTGTCCGTAAGGTATATACCCCGAATCTTTATAAGACTTTGAGATGTTTACTAATAAACTTTTTGTTAATTTTTCAGCATCTAAAAATGTCCATATTTCGTCTTGAAAAGGCTCGCTATAAGTATTGTCTTTAACTTCTGAATGATTACATGATATATTAATTGCCAAAACTAATATCAATAATAATTTACCTAATGCTTTCATACTTTTAATTTTTAATGGCATCAAATTCATCTAAAATGCAAAACTCTCTGTTACCAAGGGGATATGTGCTTTTACTACTTTTATGGCTACATGTCGGTTGTGCACCGTATCGTATGCCTTAAATACTTTTCCAAAAGTACCCCCGCCAAGTTTATCCTTTTTGATATATCTGTATCTGTTTAGAAATGTTTGTTGGTTCATTGTTTACTAATTTCATCTTCTTCTATCAACTCAAATAAAATATTAACCTCGCGATTGATAATTATCATATCTCCATCTTCCAAAGGCACTCGAATATGGGGCGTATTGAGCCGTATCTCTTGTTCGGTGCCTCTATTGGTCATTCTGTTTATCTTAACAATATGATTAGAATCGAACATAAAATTGGTGCGTCCTATCTCGTATTTATTACGCTCTTTATTATACGTGATTAACAAAATAGAGCGACTCACATATTTGTTAAGCTGTATATCTTCACTATCACCTTCCTTAGGAGGGATAAAGCCAATATCATTGCGAATAATTCTTCCCGATGCTAATTTAGGATTTTGCTCTCTCCCAATCAAATAAGGTTTGGTACGTTCGGGGGTTAAAATATATTCGTCTTTATACATTTTGCCACTACTGGCTGTTATTCGTGCATTTTGCTGCTTAAAAATCTCCGGTGGGGTAAGTATCTCAACACTTACTTGTTGTGTTATCTTGGTAAAGTCATTAAATTTAGGCGACTTAAATACAATCTCTACACTTAGGTCTTGGGCATATTGTACATTATCGTTTTCTAACTGAGCCTTTAAATCGTCTAAAAAACCATCACTTTTAAACTTATTCTCTGCCCTCACAGAATAAACATCGGTACGTGGATTTTTTAAGTGGAAACGTACTTTTTGAATTTTTACAGCACTAAATTGAAAGTTTTTTAACAATTGCTTAATCCTTACCATTGTAAGTTCTTCCAATTCATCTGTATTATCGGCTTTTTCCCTTACTTTCTCATCATTTTTATAAGTTTCTTTGGGTACCTTTTTTTCTTTGGTTTTTATCTTTAGCACTTCTGTTTCGCCAATCTGTGTTTCCTCCAAAATTTGCGTTTTTTCTATATCTTCAATGTCTTCTTGTGCTTGCGATATATTTTGTGTGGTTTTTTGTTTATTTTTGGGTGTATCATTATCCCCGTTCAGCTTTCTTTTTAATTTATCAAATAGTCCCATTATTTTTTGTTTTTTGATTGTTCTTTAAAATATATTGTTTTTATACCATTAGCTATTTTTTGCCATAACTGTACTGCATAATAAGAGTTACCAATACCCTCAATTCTTGTGGCAAAAGCAATTGGTCGTCCTGTTTTGGTATCTTTGATATAACAAACATACCACGCATCTGTTACTCTTAAAGGCTTTCCGTATTTATCTTTTTTAATTATTATCTTTTTCTTTGTATCATATTTGTACTGTACTCTCTCCGGACTTCCTGTTTTTCCGTAATGCAGAACATTTGTAGCCTTAGTTCGTTTTTTAGATTGCTCTTTCATAGCAATTTCTATAGTATTTGCCACTTCTTTACTATTCACCTTATTGTTATCTTCTATGAGGTGTTTTTTGTCGTCATTAAATTGCTGTTTCTCACCAAGAACTTTCACAAAATTAAGAGACTGTAACTCTCCGTCCATAGCAATAGCACCGTATAAACGAGCCATTTGTAAAGGTGTTGCTTTTACAGGTTCTTGTCCCCACGCCATAAACGAATAATGTGATTGTAAATACCTTTTTCTGTTACCTTTAAATTCGGGATTATTATAATTAAGTCCTTTGTTTTGCATTACTCCTGTTATCCATTCTTGTGTAATCTTTTTCTCATTATAGTTTTTATCAGGTTCTAAATAATATCCCCCTTTGTTAAAAAGATTAATCCCTACACTTTGATGCAATTTGAATAGTTCAGGATGAAATTCTTTTTCATTTAACAAACGAATAAAATAAACATTACTTGATTTAACTATTGCAAGTTTCATATCTACATTTTTATTTGAAGGTTCTATTGCTTCATACGGTTTTCCATTATTATCTACTTTTCTATCAATAATCTCTTCCAGTCCCCCAACATAATAACTAACTTTTGCACTATCAGCTCCATCTCTACTTAAATAAGCCAAAGCATCTATTACCTTAATGGTAGAACCCGGTACAGAACGATGAAACATTCCAAAATCTTTATCAGCCACCATATTCTCATATCCAAAATAGACACGAGCTAATTTAGAGTAATACTTAGACGGTATCTGATTTAATTTTAAAATATCTTTTTTATTAGGTTTTGGATTGATTGCCGACGCTAAAACTTCTCCCGTTTCTACATCTAATGCCACTACCGAAACCTTATAATTTGCAGGCTTACGACTCCTTGCTTCAATTATAAATGTTTTATCACGAATAATTTTATTTATCATTTGATTCATTTTCACATCTAATGATAAAGTTACATCTCTATTCTCTTTGTTAAATTCTTCTATTTTGTTGCTGTTTTTGCCTGCTTTTAAATAAGGAATATATGCCGAATAATCGTAAGTTCGCAACACTGTTTCTTTTGGTTCTTTCGGTAAATAACTTGCCTCTCTAAACTCATTAGAAGTTGTATCTTTTATCCGAACAATAGAGCTCTTAATTCCATATAAAATGTCAGCAAATCTATACTCGGCAACCAGCCCCAAATTTTGATTAGTCACCAAACCTGTATTTCTATCGCCCAAATAATAAATCAAATCTTCACCATAGGGATAATAACGCTTAGGTTTGCCGGCTTTTTGCTTTTGAAAAGTGGATTTGTCTATATCACAAGAGTCTAACTTTGTTTCCAAATCCAAAAAGGTTTTTCTATCGCTGGTAGCCAACAAAAATCCATTTCTATCGTAAATATTTCCTGCTTTTAATTCTTGCTTTATAATATCTATCCTTGGATTGTAGTATTGCATCCATTCGCCTTGTTTAGACAATACTTTTACCGGGCGAATCATATCCCTTTCGTTGAACCACCAATAATAAAAGAGTGTGCCGGCAAACAGCAATATAACGCCTACAAATGTAAACAAAACAGATATATTCATATCGTCGAAATGTTTTTTGATATGTTCCATTTGTTTTGACTTACCTTTGAGTTGCGATAATAAAATAATGCTAAGAAAAGCAAAAGCGTTTAACAATAAACTCACATTGCCTTTACTCAAAAAAGGCACAGAGATACCCGTGAGAGGCATCAAACCCAAAGAACCACCAATAATAATGGCTAATTGCACCAGTGTGGCTATGGCAATGCCATTGATTAAAAAGAAGAAAAAGGAATGACCGGTGCGTCTGGCAATTAGCATAGAGCGGAAAAACAATAAACCAAACACACTCAATAATACCAGTAGCGTAATAATTCCCAATTCTTCGCCAATACTGGCAAAAATCATATCGGTATGGTAGGCAGGCATTACATTAGATAAACCATTACCCAGTCCTTGCCCGAATAATCCGCCCGAATCGATAGACCAAATACCTTGTGCTACTTGGTCGCCACCGTGCAAACTATTGTCCCATGGGTCTTGAAACATGCTGTTGCGGTCTGCCAAGCGTTTCAATTGTGGTATAAAGGTAAAATTTTCTAACACCACAAAAGACGAAATAACCACTACTATAAAAAATAGACTTTCGTTTCTTTTGGTTTTAATGGCATATATAGCCAAGGTTAGTAATACAACACCTGCATATATCGATAATAACAATGAGGCGCCACCTGTAATAAACGAAATAGCATACAAGGATAACACAAACAAAATGGCAGCACCTATCATTTGAGGAAACTCCCCTTTGGCAAAAGCATAAATAATAAGAAAAGTAAAGCTCAACACCAATGCGGGTCCCAAATCGCCCAATACAGCATAAATACCAATCAACGAACCCAATCCTATCAGCATAAACGCACTATGTTTTATCAGCCATCTGTTGCTGGGTATATTTCGAAAATATCTAAAATTAGCCGTAAAATACTTGGCAAAAAACAGCAGGATTAAAAATTTAGACAATTCACTCACTTGTATGCCAAATAAATTGACCTTCACACCACTGCCTTCGGGACCTTCGCCAAATAGCAACAAGGCTATCATTAAAATAAAGGATAGAATAAGCCATTCATAACCTCTGGGTTCTTTTGCCAACCAACCTTGTCTTCTGGCTATAGGCTTAATGCCCCATAAATTGCCAATGCGAATATTGGCAATATAGCTTGCCCATTTCTCGTTAAATACAAAAACAAGTCCCGAAAACACCACCAACAGCCCGGATAACAACATGGCTGTATCCGTAACATAGTCCATATCCGTTAGTGGGTTTTGTATAGCGTACAACACCACCAAACCTATACCTATAATCAACATCAATAGGGGCAATACATATTGGTCATAGTGTTTTCCTTTGATGCTCAAGGCTATATGAAACAACCAAAAACCAAGCAAAAATAGCAAAAAAGTTGCACGCATATTTTTGATAAACTCTTGGGGGGAGCGCACCGTAAATAATTGGTCAGATTTTATGCGTTTAAAATGGTATCTATCAAACAAAGGCAGTTGATGTGTTTTTTGAATAAAATCTATGGTAGCGCTTTCTTCTATATTTGCTCTGCCACGCAATACCCCATACTCTTTGCCTTCGGCAATGGGAATTACAGAATAGCACTTGCCTTTTTTTAGATTGGTAAATGCAAAATAACCATTGGTGTCTGTGCGAGCGTAATAAGTATTTGTTAAGTAGTTGCCAATGGTGTCTAAATCTACCTTAAATAATACTTCTTGTGTGTTTGCAGAGTCTGCAAGAAACCTATTTCTTAGAGTATCTCTTTTAAGCATAGATATATCTTCCATCAAACGCACCAAAACATTTGCCACCGGTTTTTTGTCTTTACCAAACAGTTTGTCTAAGCGACCCGCATCTTTGATGTATTCTTTTACGCTACCTGAAATGCTAATACCGGAACTGTTGTTGCTAATCTGTTTTACCGTTCCGGCATGTTGAAGCAAAGAATCTCTTTTGGCAAGAAAGGCATCATCTAAACCTAATTTTATGGCAGAAGCTTGGTAACGTGCCTCTCCCCAGTTGCCGCCATTTTTTTTCATTTTCATAGCCTCTACCAAAAAAGGTTTTTTGTTTAAGGCTCCCAAATTGGCTATCCTTGGCGTATGGTTCATTTTGTTCGACAGCTCATCTACCAAAAATTGTTCATAAACATTGTCCATAAAATACTCACCATGGTGCAATATTTGTTTCAACTTAGCCTTGTCGAAACCCTTTTGCAATTGTATGGTAGTATGGTTGTCATAAGAGGTATTTACATTCGTTAACTCTTGTTTTATATTGCTGTAATAGTTATAAAACATAAAGGCGATAATACCGCTTACCGCCAACAATAATAGGCGTTCTGTTTTTCTGTTTGGTTGTTTCATTGGGTATTTGGGTTTTACTAAATTTCAAAATGGGTTTCTTTATTCAAATTTTATCTGTTTGGATACTTTTCTATAGGTTTATTATTTTTAAATTGCCCTTCGTAAAGGAGTTTACCATTTTTATCATAGCATTTTCCATAACCATTTTTTTCATCATTCGACCAACCTCCTACATATTTCTTACATTCAGGACAATTGTTTATATGTCCTGAATTACCGACATAATAAGTTCCTTGTCCGTCCTTTTTACCATTTTTAAAATCCCCTACATATTTATCACCATTCTTAAAATAATAAGTTCCTTTACCAGTTCTCTTATCATTTTTCCAATCTCCTACATATTTACTGCCACTCTTAAAATAATAAGTTCCTTGTCCATCCATTTTACCATTTTTATAAGAGCCTATATATTTATCGCCATTGTCATACGTTGCGGTACCCTTTCCGTGAGGAAGATTGTTTTTGGTATCTCCATAGTAGTTGTATTTATCTCCATCAATATCTTCTAACCCCTTTAAAGATTTTTTACTAATTCTATTTTTCTTTGCCTCCTGCTCCTTTCGTTTTGCTTCTTCTTTTGCCAAGCGTTCTTCTTCCTCTTTTGCTTTTTGGGCTATTGCTTGTATTTTAATCTTTGCCTCTTCATTGTGTTTTCCATTTGGGTAAGCGGTTATAAAAGCACTGTAATCGGCAATCGTAGCATTCGGATTGCTCGATAAAATAGTCCAAGCTTGCTGTTCGGCTAATTCCATCGCGCTCGGTTGAGATAGTTGCCACACAAACACACCTATCAGCAATAATGCTACTACGCCCAAACCTATCCATACACCTTTTTTGTTTTTGGGTTGAGGCTCTAAATGAGATTCTGAATCAAGTTCAGAATGACGGAATGGGTGTTCGGAATAAGTGTTATCTTTTTGGTCTTGTTCTTGTAATGCTTCATCTTTTAGTATTTCCGTTCTCTCAGTATCTATTTCTGCCTTTTCATTATCAACTACTTGTGGTATTTTACCCTCTAAAATACTATGAATTTCTTTAGCAGTTTGTACTCGTTGTTCGGGGTTTCGTTCTAAACAAACAGCAAGGGCATTTTGCCATTTTTCAGGGAGTTCATCTAAAACGATTTGTTTTTCGTTTATCTGCTTGTAAATTTCGTTTTCTTGCTCGGCACTGCCTGTACTTTTATTACTCCCTTGAAATAGGCGTTTGCCGGTTAAAAGTTCGTAGGCAATAACTGCCCATGCCCAAAGGTCGGTGTTAAACTTTAACTCATGGTTTTTTAACTGCTCGGGGCTGCTATATGCCAATGTGCCTCCACCAAAAGAATTGGTAAATCTGCTGCGGTCGCCTCGTGCTTTTTTGCTCAATCCAAAGTCGGCTATTTTGGGGATAATTTCTTCTTTTCCGTATAGCTTTCTTTTATGAATTAAAATATTAGAGGGTTTCATATCCCGATGTACCACACGGTGTTGGTGCAAAAATGCCAAGCCGTCTAATATTTGCAAGGCAAGATGTTCTTTTTCGGCAAAGGACAAATCATTTGTGGCAATTAAATCGGAAAGATTACCATCTTTGTAATATTGGATAACGGCAAAGTCATATTTCCCTGTGGGTTGATTATAGGAATACACCGCATAATAATTGGCGATATTTTGGTGCAAAGGCAAGTTTTTTACCGCCTCAAATTCATCTTTTAGCGAAAATGTTTTATCGCCATGCTTCACTATTTTGGCCACTTTAATAGCCACTTCTCTTTCTTCTAATAAATCGTAGGCTTTATATACATCGCCAAACGTACCGCCACCTATATGGTCGGTTTCGGTATCATATCTATATCGTTTAAAAAATTCTTCTTGTGTCATTACATTTTGTGTTTTAGCAAAATTACTTCTTTAATTCCTTTGCTTTGTTTTCAATATGCTTTATAAAATCTCTTTCTACTTGTGAGATTTTGTTTTTAATTTTTTCTTTATAAATAGCGTATTCTTGCTGTGCTTTTTCTATTGCTTTTTGATGACTTATGGTTCCTGAATGTGTTAAAATATCCTTATTTGTCATTTTTAAAAAGACATCTAATTGCTTTATCCAATCGTTCATATACATTGGTGTTTGGTCTAAAGCTTGGATTTCGGCAATTTC
>PDWI01008162.1_pt1 | contig 12911 bp, 9 predicted proteins | sample 1430891 | NCBI WGS metagenome assembly PDWI01 (sample SAMN01162508, study PRJNA174530) | Oral metagenome, whole genome shotgun sequencing project. | biome: Marine environment; feature: Marine mammal; material: Swab sample of the gingival sulcus; isolation source: swab sample of gingival sulcus... | reverse complement strand
CTCCTACAAGCCTCACAAAAACCACATCTAAAAATTTATAAATTTAATAAACTGTAAAATTTAAAACTTCTTTACACCAAATTCTCATAAAATAATTTTTAAAAAACTTATACTATTCAATAATAGGAGACCGGCTTTGTTCAAAAACTTTAGAATACAGATTATTCAACCCTGTAGAGCCTCGTGTAAATGGTGCGGGACATATAAAAAAAACAGGCATTTCCAGGAACTGATTGATAATGGCACCGCTCAGGCAGTTCATAATTTTTACAAAGAGGCCGTTTTACATTTTCGCCCCGAATCCCTTTATATCTCAGGAGGCGAACCTCTCCTAATGCCCCAAATAGGAAAATATATGGCTCAATTAGCCAAGGGGGTAACAAAAAATATATTTTTATTCTCCTCTTTTCAATTCCCCAGGAAAGAGAGAGAAAATCTTGAACTGGAAGGAATGCCCTGGGATAAAGTTATTTTGACTCATACCACCGCAGGATTTAATGAAGAGAACTGGCTGGATATGACACGGGGCTTCCCCTTCAAGCTCTACATAGAAAACATGAGGGAATTATGCCGTTTGAAGTGGCAGAAGCATATTAAATTTATTTTAAACCATGACTATCTTGAAAAAGAGCTGGAACAATTTGTGGAACATATTCAACCGAACAAGAATTTCAATTTGAGTTTAAAACTCATGAATAACCAGGATGGCGATTTTGGGGCACATGAAATAGATAAGACCAAAGAGTCCATTCTCTCGCTTTTAGAAAATGGTGTTTCTAATCTACCCGAGGGAATAGAGCTTGAAACCAAGCTCACCGGAGAAGAGGCAATTAGAGGTTTTCTAAAAGGCGACCAGGGGGCATCATGCCCCTATAGAAACGCCCCCCTTGAAATGAGATTTGCATTTTACAAGGGAGATGCAGAGGGAGTAAAATTTAAGTATAGATTCTGCCCCCATTTCCCTTCCCATAAACACTTCATATTTAAGACTGGCAGAGATAGCTTAGATGATATAAATCTTAATCTTGAAAATAAAAAATGGCATAGCTGGTGTTCCCAGTGCAGATTAAAGTTATATATGCCTGAACAGAAAGAGATGGAAGCATGAAAAGAAGGATTTTACTTATTTTAACAGAATTTCCTCCTGCAATCGGGGGAATGCAGACACATGCCATTTTATTATCAAGACATCTCCACGAAGAGGGCAACGAGGTAAGGGTCTTTACCTACAGGGCCACAAAGGAGAAAAAACAAAGTGAAGAAGTTGATGCCGGCTTTCCATTTAAAATTAACAGATGCCTCTCGCGAGTGGGTTATTTTAGAAACCTGAGCATTTTAACCAAGGCAGTGAAGGAGTTTAAACCCGATGTTGTATATGCCTCCACGGTTTTTTATGGAGTTTTGGAAAAACTGACGGGAGTTCCCACAATATGTAGAAGTGTGGGCAATGATATTATGCGCCCCTGGATAGCCTATCCCTATAAGATAGGCAGTTATCTGGCTTCAAACAAATATCTTGAGCGGATACTATATGATTTCTTTAAAAAAATAAATAAACCCGAGCTTGTTGAAATATTGGCCAGGAGAAAAAGGCTGAGTTTAACCTGCGAATCGGCAAAATCTGCGACCAAGATTTTAGCAAATAGTGAATTTACCAAAAATCTTTTAACAGATGTGGGGGTTAAAAAAAACAAAATAGAAATGGTCGTTGGAGGAGTTGATGCCAATTATTTTAAAACTCCCGATGACTTCAACAAAGAAGAGATAAGACAAGAACTTGGCTTACCTCTTGATAAAACAATTTTATTAACCGCTTGCAGACTTGTTGATAAAAAGGGAGTGGACTTTTTAATACATTCAATGGCTAAAAATGACCCTGAAAAAAACAAGTTGCATCTTGTAATTGTGGGCGAAGGCCGAAGGTTTAAGAGATTTAAAAAACTTACAAACTCACTGGGGGTAGAAGACCATGTAACATTTGTCGGAGTTGTGCCCTATGAAAAAATGCCTCCCTATTATTGGTCCGGTGATATTTTCGTTCTTGCTTCCACGGTTTTCCAAGATTCTGTAACCGGTCTTAGAGATGCCGAAACCATGGGGAGAGTTTTATGTGAGGCTAATGCAGCGGGGATTCCCGTCATTGCCACCGAAAGCGGAGGGATTCCTTCGGTGATAAAGCATAGAAAAAACGGACTTCTCTTCCCTGAAAATGATTTTATCATATTCAAGAAACACATTGAAACATTACTTCAAAATGAATCATTGAAACATGAACTCATTAAAAACGGGCTTAAAATAGCCAGGGATAAATTTGACTGGCCCCACATATTAACAAAACATGAAGAGGCATTTAATTTGGGTTTATTTGAAAAAAGCTGAAATATTCCGGGGCAGTTCTACTCACAGTACCTCTCTACAGAGGAGAAATGACTATTTTCTTCAAACATTAAACTATTCAAGTCACTTTAAATACTTTCGCATATAATATTCAGACTCAAGTATTTTTCTGGCTCTTTCGTCTTCTCTATCATGGTGATACTCTATAGTATTATCTATTGTATCAAATATTATCGCTGGTAATAAACTGTGATAAACTATATAAACAAAGAATATCAATCCTGGTAACCAATGCCAATAATAACCAATTAGAAAGCCTAAAACAGCATTGAAATAAAATACTGAGCCTGTAACAGATTTTGCAATATAGTTTGTTGATAAAATTATCCCTATTAAAAATACGGATAAGCCCAACAACCCGCTTGTAGTGAGAACACCAACAAGAACTCCCAACCCTAAACTTACCCAAAACGCTACTCTTTTAAATATTCTTGGCATATCTCCTCCTAATCTTTAAATCTATTTCGCAAATACAGATCAGATTCTAGTATTTTCTTTGCTCTCTCGTCCATACGGTCATGGTGATATTCTACGGTATCCACAACAGTATCATGAACTATTGCAATATCTACAGAAGTAGAAATTTTATATGTCTATTAGAGTTGCCCTTCTGCTACTTGCCCGTCGGATCTACAGAAGTAGAAATTTTATATGTCTATTAGAGGATGGAAACAATGGGGTTTATGCAAGCTGTATCTACAGAAGTAGAAATTTTATATGTCTATTAGAGACAATGATGAATACCTGCGCTTTGTAATCTACAGAAGTAGAAATTTTATATGTCTATTAGAGTTTATGTCCGATTCAGAATTTATTGTCTATCTACAGAAGTAGAAATTTTATATGTCTATTAGAGAGTCAACAAATTCTAAATTCTCAATTTTTCTACAGAAGTAGAAATTTTATATGTCTATTAGAGAGTTACTGCATTAGCTCCAGTCCCGGAATCTACAGAAGTAGAAATTTTATATGTCTATTAGAGAGTTGTACGATGTCCAAAAGCGTTTAAAATCTACAGAAGTAGAAATTTTATATGTCTATTAGAGCCAGGACTAAAGGCCCCGATAGTTTATCTACAGAAGTAGAAATTTTATATGTCTATTAGAGCATTCAGCACGTTATTTATCTCAGCATATCTACAGAAGTAGAAATTTTATATGTCTATTAGAGAGCTGGAGTGAAAAAAAGCAAGCTTTTTTATACAAGCTCTCTCTTTTGTGTTGCTTTTAAGGCAAATTTTGTAGTTAAAATCTCTAATAGTGTTCAAAAAAACTTCTCCGACATAAATTAAGACTGAGGTTTGCATTAAGAGATTATAATAACCTCTTCGTCATCATGTTTTGCGTAACCAAAAGTGATTTTTTTGCACTGTTCACTTAAATCGAATATAATGATACTATCCATTTCTGTAAACTCTTTTTCAAAGTCATTTTTAATTTCCGCAATTACATGATTGAGAATCCGACGGCTATTTCTGATTTCAAAGACCGAATACTGAAGCCGATGACCAAACTTTTTCAAAAACTTGGAAAATCTTGTCCTCAGTTTGTTATCACTAATATCGTAACTAACAAGCAACATTACTGCTTACCTAAATTAAATACGGGATACTCCGCAATATCTTTCTGCTTCATGAAACATCTGTAATAATCTCTCACATACTTAAAAAAATCAAGCCTTCTTTCTATAATAGGCTCCAAGAGCCAGTTTATATAGGGAGTAGCTTTTTTGCCATACAATCGATATTGACCGCGAATAATGTCAAAGTCTTCATCATGGCATTGCCCAAGGTTCAGCCCCTTGAGTATGCGCAAGTCAATGAGAGGTCTGAAGGGCTCAACAATATCACAGACAAGAGATTTTCTTTGATAAAATTTCTGGTGATAAACTCCTGCATATAAATCAAAGCCATAAATATTAAGGAGTCCTTCCATGAAATTAAAAAGAATGGTATAGCCGATGTCCATTAAGCAATTTATATTATCATGTTTCACCCTGGGACGCCTTGCAATCCAGTCATGGTCATGGAAAAGAGTTTTAAAATAAACCTTCGCTGCAACTCCTTCCATGCCCAAGATTTCTTTCAGAGAGAGGTTACTATTATCCAATCTCAGAGCATATTCATCCAAGTTTGCAATAGCCTCCTTCATCTCATCGCTTTTTTTACGAAAATTTAAAACAGCTCCTTTTTGATTTAATATTTTATTTTTTACAATATGCCGTGCCAGATCAAGCTTATCGTACTCATATTGTCTTTTCCTCAAAAGTACATTGCCCTCGGCACCCGATGACCAAACTCCATAGACTCTGAATGAATATGTCATGAGCACAATGGAGAAGCCAAACTTTTTAGCCCTTTGCAACAGCCCACTGGTGATAGAAGTATGCCCTGCCACAAACAGTGAGAATAATCTGTAGCAGGTGGACTGATGAATAATCTCCCCTTCTGAATTTTTGATGACTATATTGTCATTCCTGAAACTCAGCTTTTCACCCTGATTGAGAAAGGCAAAGATTATCTGCTTTTCCTTAAACTCGGGAACACTCAACATAGCGACCTATCACAGAGAGGCTCATAGATGCAGTTACTGCACTTAGCAACATTATTTGGTGTATATGACTCCATATCAAATTCAGATATGGCAGCCAATGTAGATTCAAAAGACTTAAACATGGATTCATCCTCCTCAGGTTTTTTTACAGGATAGACCTTATTGTCATCGCTGCTATAAAATCTCAGTTTTTTGATCTCATATCCCATTTCATTAAGACAGAAATACTGGGCATATAGCTGGTATACATAGCCATCGTAGATTCTGGAGATACTCTTCTTTCTCTCTGTTAAAACACCACTATCTACATTGAAAATATCTATCTTGCCGCAGAGCTTATATTTTTCAGAATATATATCTGCTCCCTGTAAAATATTTTTCCGCGTCGAATAGTGCATATTATCGATAGCTTCATGCGCAGCCCTGCCCTCAATCTGTGGCAGGTCGTGATACAGTCTCTTTGATCTATTTCCATAGAGTTGGTGAAAATAAATGGACATGGGACAAAAAACAAAATCATTCAAATATGATATTTTAATATAGGTTTCCATGGCTCTATCAGCCTTGCCTGTCTTGAACAAATTTTAGCCAATCTTTGTTTTTTATACTCATATCTTTAAACTTGAATTGAGAAAGATCCTCTGCCGCATTTATCCGTTCCAAAACCATGAGACCTTTTAGTGCCACATTGTATGCACCATTGGCATCGGCATCCTTGGGCATCTTATCCGAAGCATTTCGGGAATCGAAGAAAACGCCCTCTTCATTTGCCACGGGAGATAAAATGTAATCAATGTCAGTACCTGTCTTGGAATGTCGCAAGGTCAAGGTTAGTCTCAGGAAATTTAACAAAGATTTATGAAAATACTTGGTTGTATTTTTAGAGATAGACTCAACCAAAGACTCTCCATTTTCAAAGGCAATTTCATGTTGGAGTAGTAGCTCCTTCAAACTCTCTGTAACATTAACAGTTTCAGAAGCCTTGGTTTTGGGATTATACCCAAACCTTTCATTTCCAACAGTACAGACCTTCCACCTGGTTCGAGTGCCATCGGCTCTATCGGTAAAGTTGGAGTAGTCAAAGTCAAACTCAAAGTAACCGGCGCCTGAATTAAAGCAAATATTGTCAAACTTTCTGAAAAAATTCTGTGACTTCTCAACACTTTCATATTTGGGGTAGAGCAAATTTACAAAACCCGTTGCAGGGTCAATTTTACTCGTATAGTCAGAAGTAACATAGAATAAAAAACCGCATTGCTTGCCCAATTTTTTGAAACTTTCAAACTTATTGGTGAGCTGCAGGGCATTTAAAACACCGGCGGGCTCTTCGGGTTCCCTGTCTTTAAAAACTAAATAGTTTAGCTTATCGATCAATGTCTTTTCAAACTTTTGATAAACCTGTTTTTCGACCTTGATTCTACCCCTTTTAAAACCAAAATTAAGATCTTCCATAACCACAATCGCATTGTACTCAACCATGAGCTGTGAAATTTTATGCACTACCTGAGATAAATAACCGCTTTTCAGTTCCTTGATATTTTCAATTCTATCCCAATTTCTCCGTTCCTCGGTTCTATCTTTTTCAACCCTATGGAGCTTTTGCTGATAGTTCACACCCATAACCTCGTTCAAAGATTCCTGATGAAGAATCTCGCCCTTCTGATTTATGAGAGTCAAATAGATGAGATGTCGCTCTCCCCTATCCAAGCCGATTATGTTCACATCGGGATTATCTTTGAGGAATTTATTAACACTAATATTTAGCCTTTCATTTCCCTCTGATTTAAAATTAAGAGTAATGGGAACATGAAATTGAAATTTATCAACGGTAAATCGGCGGTCTTTCACAATATCATAGGGGAACAAACTCTTTTGTGCAGAATTTTCAGAATTTTTTAACCCTATGGGTTCATCCGCCCTGTGCACAACCCTGTCTTTCTCAGATATGGACTTCTTACGATAAAAAACCTCAGCCTCTCCATTTAATTGATAAACAGTGTTGGCTAAATTTCTCTCATCAAAGAGCATTTTCCAATAGAGTGTATGCAGGTTGGGTCTTCCCTTACTCTTTGGAGAGAAGTCTTTATTGTATATTTGAAAAAGATAGAGTTTACCTTCATCTACGAATTTCTCAATAGTTTCTCGGTCTATATTTTTGAAAGTAATGCTATAGCCCTGCTGGGACACCTCTTTAAAGAAAAAACTCGTATCTTCATACTCAGAAGTATCTGAAAATTTAAAGTTAAACTGACTCCAGTCCTCATGCTTATTGATTGAGCGTTTAAAGAAATCGATAAGTTCATGGCAATGTTGAAGATTGAAGTTTTCCCCCTTCTTATGTGTACCATTCTTATAGTTCTTAAGGAGTTCTTCACCCGGAGCATAAAAATCTATACTTTTCTTCGAAAAGAAAACCTTGGGCAACATTTTATTGGGACCGGGGAGGAGTTTATAATTCATCTTCTGATAAACATCATCCGACTTTGCCTCCTCGATTTTGGTAAAAATCTTATTATGGGATTTATCCATAATTCCAAGATAGAAAAGCTCTCTGTCGCCATCCTGCCTTTTGAAGATAACACAGTTATTATCCCTTTCCTTGTTTACATCCCAGCCTGCAAGGAGAGTGCTGTTCTCAAAGTTTAACTTTATTTTCTCTATACTATAGGGCTTCCTGGTTAAATAGTTTCTTGTTTTATTGTAAAGCCTCACCAGCTTACTAAGCTGTTCAACGATGAAGTCATAATCTCCATAAAAGGCACTATCCTTGTTTCCAAGATCCTTCACATCAAGGGGCTTCAAAAAATGTAGCAGAGACATGAGACTATCGAGAAATACCTTAATTTTATCCTTGGAAGTTCTATCCGAAACCAATTTTTTCTCATCAGGGTAAGAACTATTTAAAAGATCGGAAATATTACCATAAGCCGAATAAATCTTATCAATTAAGTTCTCCCCGTCAACTTCCAGAGATTTGAAATAACTCACAATGGGGGCGGAATTCTGCTTTAAATGTTCTCGAACTATTTCATTTTCATAGTTCGCCAGTGCCTTTTCAATTACCCCTATACTATGGTTCTCCTTTAGCCACCTCGATCTTTCATCCAATTCTTTCTTATTGAAAGTATCTTTCTTTGGCGGATAGTGTTCATCGTAATACTCCTCCAGAGCACTTTTGATGATATTCCAGTCTCCAAAAATTCTTTGAGATATTTCGGTTAATCCCTTATCGTTTTTAAGATAAATTGAACTCTGTTCAGATTCATCAATTTTTAACAAGAGATCTTTGACCAGATCAAAAATATTGGAGTCAACACCACTGTGGTTAAACCCAATAAGCTCATTTTTATAAAAGATCTCCAAAGATTCCAATAGCTCATTGTCATTTTCAAACTCATCAATGCTAAAGGAATGGCTGCTGCTATCGCTGAGTATCTGTTTATATAGCACCTTCAACTTGGGAAGCCTCTCCTTCTTTCTCTCTCCCTTGAGCTGCTGGTTATAAAGATTTATTCTCTCATTGAGTCCCTGTTTCTTTTTTATATTCTCTCCCTCACTTATGCCGCCAAGCAAAGTATTGTAGCGGTCTATGCCAAACTGATTGAGGCATTGATTAAAAAATTCAATGGTAAAAAATTCCTCTGCCTTGATTTCACCAAGCTCAGATTGAAAATCCCGGTCAATTTCAGATAAATCAAGAGCCTTGGAAATTTTTTCAAAGGCATTCATATTATCTATAAACTTGGGGAGATTTTCATGGACAATTCGATAGCCTATGGCAGTGGACTTTTCTTCATTGTCATAGATGTTCTTCCGATTCTCATGGAAGCCGGTAAAGTAGGTGGTGAACGTTTTAAACCTTTCTATTATTTTTGCATCTTCCTCGTCTTCAACCCAGTCCGGCAAATCATTCCTAAGTAGTTCTTTTTTGAACAGATTTTCATACTGCTCTTTCGTTTTCTTATCTGCATTTTTACCGAAACTTTCAGCAATATTCTTGCGTAAGGTTGTTTGAATCTTCTCATATTCCTTTTTATCTGCATCGGTCTTCTGAGCTTTGTTGTATAGTTGAAGAAACTCATTTAAAATATTTAGATCCAAGGAGCAACTTCCCAAAGCTCCCTCGATAAAATACTTGTGATATTCATCAATAATCTTCTTGGCCTTCTTGTAGTCCTCTGCTCGCTGTTCATCTTCCTCAATGAGTCCCTTGGCATTGATATTTTCCAAAGTTTTCCCCACAGGCTTTAACTCAAAACGGAGAGTTTTACTTACAGAGTACTGATTGATAAAGTTTTCCCAAATTTTTCCCTTTGACATAATTACAATCTCCTTTTATAAAAATTATTTCAAAATTAAAAGACTCAAAATTTAATATCTGATTTCTTATGACACACTACTCACTAAAGTGTTTTGGACTCAAGTATATACATTAGAGCAGTTCTCGCAAGTTTTTTCGGTCTGCCCCCGAAGAAAATTTAATTTTTAAAAAGACCATATAGCGGCATGAGTAAAAAGCGAGCAAAAGAGCTGATCCTTACATACCATGAGAGAATTTGAGAGATGAAAAAGGCTCGAAGAGGTCTTCTCTAATAAAACCGAAGTAAAATTGAAGTTTTTTATCCACTTCCCACACCATCAATAAGTTCTTCCCCCCGAATCTAAATCTCACGGGAAAAGCATAAAATTTATTTTCAAAAACATTAATGGTAGATATTATATTCTCAATTTAATATATTTACGGAGCAACAATTCACAATGAATCCAATTATATCACTATAATCTTAGAGAAAAATCAGGGGAAAAGTAAAGAAATATTCTTTTGAATTGTAAAATTTTTTATTTCCCCACCATGCCCTGAAAAAGATAAAATTATATCTATAAGAAATCGTGAGTTTACCCCCCACATTCTTGGAGCAGTTCACCATTTCAATATCACGGTCTTTTGAACTTACCCTATATTAGAAGCAAATATCATGAGAAAAATCATCACAAAACAATTTAAGATGAAACATCAGAGAAAAAATTACCTCTCTATTATTCTACCTAAAAAATCGCGAAAATGTTGCAATTTTTTTAAAAAAAATTAAAAATTTGGTATTTTTGCTCTAAAAGAAAATTTTACAATACAAAACCAATCTTTTAAAGTGCATTTGTTTTATCAATTTTTCAGGAGAATCCGGCAGAAAAAATACTTTAACTTTCATGGAACAGTTTCTTCAAAAACTCCTCAGATGTCTTGAAGTTTGCTCAAAAGGTGCCAGGTACAAAAATTTACCTCAATCTTTTATATTCAAAGATTTAAAACTAATATCACGAATTTTTTTGAAAGAATTAGTAGAACAGTCAAACTCATATAAAGATAGCTCTCTTTTTTCATAATCGGGACATGAAAAACGCGTCTTACCACATCTGCCAAAAGTATCTTGATACTTTGCCGGAATTTGGGAGTAAAAGATCATATCTGCCGGGTCGCACGAAATTGACTTTTCCTCATTTTTGACCGGACCGTTTTTTGTACCTAATAACAGGTGATAATTCGTGCCACAGCCATATGCCTCAGACACTATTAAATCCGGATACCTATCCTTATTTAAGTGTAACAAATTAATACTCACATAGCCATTCGGGCCAACATCCTGACAAAAGAACTCACTACATTTCGCTTTCTTTTTATCATATTGCCAGACCGCATTTAACATCCTAATATCACCATCAGACTCCCAGTCAAGATCAGGGACTTCCATTAGGATAAAATTTTCTAATATAGAAACAATCTTGACCTTGTTGTCTTTAAACTTAAAAATAGAAGCATATTTTCTGGCTCCCTTCAGAAACTTTTTATATTGAGATTTCCATTTTTTCTGATTACTACTCCTATAAAACTCAGCCGCTATGTGACGAATCTTTTCCGGGTTAAAATTTGAGAGGAAACCTGAAAACACCCACCCCCTTTTGCCCGAATAATCCACATTGACCCACTTACCATATCGTTCTGCAAAAAAGGTGGTCTTGCCTTTAGATTTCAAAACTTTCACCTTTGCAGAAAAAGGAAGGATGAGAATTCGCTTTGACTTTGTACCGGGTTTGCTCCTAAGGTTGAGACCATGAGGGCTTGATACAAATCTAAAATCCGATGCCTGAACTTCCTCCCAAACTACAGCAGAGACAATAAATGATATAACAATGGAAAGAAAAATTATTCTCTTAGAAAATTGTTTAAACATAAAAAACCTCCCATATTGCGAGTATAAGATGTTTCATTAGGAAAATATTATCAAAGAACACCGAAGAGAAAGGCAAAGCCAATCAAGGCAATGGCCCCTCCCCCAGTTCTGACAACGACTCTGCCGGCAGAGATTCTTGCCACGAGACCAAAGGCAATCCCCGAAAGGTGAAGCAGAATAGTTGCAAGAACAAAGCCCAGACTGTATAAAAAAGGATTGGCACTTCCGGGAAGCTCCGTTCCATGGGCGTGACCGTGAAAAATTGCAAAGAGTCCTACAATACATACAGTGGCAAGAAGGGGAAGGCGAACTGCAAGGGCAACCATGCCACCTATTACCACGGCAGAGAGGGCGATGCCGGGTTCCACTGCCGGAATATCTACTCCTCCAAAACCCAAAACTCCCCCAAAAACCATGGCTATGGGAAAGACAACCGGGAGGAGCCACAATGCCCTGTTGCCCATGAAGGCTCCCAAGATTCCCACGGCAACCATGGCCACAACATGGTCTGCGCCAAAAAGAGGATGGAAGAAACCGCTGGAAAAGCCTCCCCCCATTCCCGGAACTGAATGTGCAAATAATGCCTGGGAACAAAAAACGATGAAAACTGTATTTAAAAAGAAAATTGTCCTTTTCATAACGACCTGCCCTATTGCAAAAATATTTAGCAAACAAAATAAAATCTGAACAAAATATTTCTTAAAGTCAAGTAAAAAGTTTAGAAGTAATTTTTCAGTTACCTGAAAAGAGTTTCTGAAACTGAGGAACTTAAAAGGTGCCGAGTACGGGAATAAAATTGCTAAAAAACGCATTGACAGTTATCATAATCAAAAATGACAAAAAGTTGGTGCAAAGCCCTTAACCAATTTGCCATCCATTTCGAAGGCAGGATTGAATTTTAAAATGGGAAAAGGGCTATTCGACAAAAAATATTACACTCTCAGGCCTAAAAAAACCGCTCTTTTGAGCGGTTTTTTTATTAAAGCAAATTTGAGACCCAAAAATCCCCTATTAACGGGGCAGTCTTTCAGACATTCAGTACCACGGGTTACACTATGGCGTCAGAATCCAAGTCAAAATCCCCTATCAACGGGATAGTCTTTGAGTTAATTTCTTGAATAGATAATCCGGTTACTCTCGAAATAATAGAATTATCAAGATTTTCTTGTTTCATATTTGCAATAGTTTGGAGGACTCTATCATGGTCCCCCTGCTGTATGCCCTCCAGTCTGCCTTCTTGTCTTCCCTGCTGGAGGCCCTCTTCCAGGGCAAGTTCTCTTTCTTCTTCCCGCTGTACTGCAATATCTGTGGCATAGTCATATTCTGCTGTTAACATGTTCCTCACCTCCCTACTTTTTCGCTCCAAGTACTCCTTTAAAATTTCATTTTCCATACACTCCCTGATTGCCTTTTCAAAACCATGCTCAGGGTCTATTTCTGTATGTCTTCTCACAGACTCCACAAAGAGGCTGTAGTCCCTTAAAATTTTGCAAGTCTTTAAAACTTCATTTCCCTTTGCTGTGTTTATGTTTATTACCTCAACTATCAGTTCAAGGCTTACATTTTTTCTCTCTCCATAGTCGTCAGTCATAAAGGCATCTGAAAGTTTTAAGGTCTTTTGTACAGAGTAGTCCTCCTTCCCATTATAAAATACATAGAATTCGGGTCTCTGTATTTTTATGCCCTTTTTTCTATATCTTTGCCTGAACTCAATGAGTTGGTCATACATCTTTGA
>PDWI01007708.1_pt1 | contig 12911 bp, 10 predicted proteins | sample 1430891 | NCBI WGS metagenome assembly PDWI01 (sample SAMN01162508, study PRJNA174530) | Oral metagenome, whole genome shotgun sequencing project. | biome: Marine environment; feature: Marine mammal; material: Swab sample of the gingival sulcus; isolation source: swab sample of gingival sulcus... | reverse complement strand
AAAATTAAAAGAATCTGGATATAAGGTGGAAGAAATCACAAATTATACCGAAAATAATATTAAGAGAAGTAAGATTATCGTTGAAAACGAGTTAGTTTTCGAAGATTTAGCACCTTACTTCAAGAACCCTGAAATGGTTATTAATGAAGATTTGAAGAATCAAAAATTCAAAGTAATAATAGTTTTGGGTGAAGAAGACGGGGATAAATAGTGTCAGATTACCTCTGATATTAATCCTCGATGTTGCTCTGTAATTCATTTATTAGAGTCTTTGCTCTTTTAGATGAATTAAAACAGTTGGTTTTAACTAACCGAGATTAATATTATTAAAGAGAGGTATTATATGAAAAAAACTAAAGTAATCCTTAGTTTGATTCTTGCATTGTCAATGTTTTCCCTAGTGTCTGAAACTTATGGAAGTGATAGTGGAGGAAGTGTAAATGACCCACTTGTAACAAAATCTTATGTAGATGAATTGTTTGCATCTATTTCAGAAAATCCTGCCAATCAAATTTCTGATGACTTAAGTGAAAAATTAACACTTATTGAAGGTGAAATTTCGAAATTGAGCGAAAAAGTTGAAAAGCTAGAAGAGGATGCTGAACATGCTAATGATGAAAGTGGAAATAGCAATTTTTCAGATTCTAGCATTAGCAAGGATGATTTTGATTCGCTAAAGGTAAATGTTAGCGAGCTAACAAAAGAACTCAATGATTTAAAAGATAAAAAATTGGATTCATCAAGCGGAAAATTAGATAAAAGAGTAGAAGACTTAGAAAAAAGTATTGAAAAAATTGGAAAAGAACTAGAAATAGATTTTTCTAAAAAAATTAATAAAGATAATTTTATTAATTCTGAAGTATATGTAGCTATTGAAGCTAAAAAGGGACAAAAAGTAGTCCTAGGTTCTGGAGCTGAAATAATTTTAAGAGCTGGTAAAGCAATTGTTGTTGCAGGTGTGAATGGTGACGGCTTAGCAGATATAACTGTTGGTCATGATTTAAGACAAGGCGATGAAGCCCCTGCCCAACACCTTCTATTATCATCTAGAAATGATGGTAGGGCTCTAAAAATCACTTCAGAGGGAACTGCTTATTTATTAGTGAAAGGCGATTATAAAATAGAGTGAAAAAAACTGATATATTAGGTGTAAAATTTAATAGTTTAAGCATTGATGAGGCTGCTGTTGCCATCATCAATGCTATTGAACACAAAGAAAAATTTAGAGTATATACTCCAAATCCTGAAATAGTTATGGATGCCTACAAGAATCATGATTTTATGAAACTTATAAACAAGGCTGATTTAGTTCTTGCTGATGGAATAGGAATAGTGATTGGTTCAAAGATATTAAATGGTAATATTAAAGAGAGGGCATCTGGTTATGATACAATTATTAGGTTCTTTGAAAAAGCTAGGCACAGAAAGATAAAAATATTTTTTTTGGGGGCTGCACCAGGTGTTGCTAAAAAAGCAAAAGAAAGAATGGAAAATAAGTATCTTGGGCTTAAAGTTGTAGGTGTTCATGATGGTTATTTTAAAAACGAAGATGAAGTTATAAATCAGATAAACGAATCTGGGGCAGAATTTGTTTTGGTTGGTCTTGGTTCTCCAAAACAAGAAAAGTTTATAGATGATAACTATAGGAAGATAAATGCCAGTGCCTTTATTGGATGTGGTGGTTCTTTTGATGTTATGTCTGGAATGTTAAAAAGAGCTCCAGATGTATTTATTAAGCTTCATTTAGAATGGTTATACAGGCTACTTAAACAGCCTTCAAGGTTTAAAAGGACTTTAAAATTACCTTTATTTTTGATAAAGGTAATGACTAAAAAATTTTCAGGATAATAGGTGAATCGAAGTGATACAGAGGAAAAGAAGCAAGGTGTTTGTGGACTACATATTAATAGTTGTTGGAACATTTTTACTAGCAATATCTATAAGTTGGTTTTATGAACCATTTAATTTAGTTACTGGTGGTGTAAGTGGTCTTGGTATTATTATCAAACACTATAGTAGTGGGATAATGGATGGTGGTATACCTGTTGGTATTACAAATGCTATATTTAATATTCCTCTCTTTTTTATTGCTATTTTAGTTAGAGGTAAGGGCTTTGGAATAAAATCTTTGGTCTCGGCAGCCTTGCTTTCTGTATTTTTGATAATGACATCTAATATGGCACCGCCTATCGATGATTTACTCTTGGCAACAATTTTTGGAGGAGTAATTTCAGGAGCGGGCTTAGGCCTAGTGTTTAGTGCTTATGCAACTACTGGTGGTACGGATTTAGCGGCATCCTTGGTTCAAAAATTCTTTCCTCATATAACAGTGGCGGTATTTATGCTAATACTAGACTGGTCTATAATTCTTGGTGGTATGTACGTTTTTGGTATAAAAAAATCTTTATATGCGATAATAGCAGTATATATAACGGCTAAGGTAATAGATATGATACTAGATGGTCTTAACTTTGCAAAAGCAGCACTTATAATATCCGATAAGCAAGATGAAATCGCTCAGAATATAATGGAATCATTAAATCGTGGGGCAACGGGCTTTAAAGCAAAAGGTATGTGGAGTAGAGAGGACAAGAGTGCTCTTATATGTGTTGTTTCCAAAAGACAGATAGTTAAACTAAAGGATATAGTTAAGGCGACTGATAGGAATGCCTTTGTTGTTATAACCGATGCCAGAGAAGTTCACGGTGAGGGATTTATAGAGTAAGGTATTTAGATTACAAAAAGTATTTTTTGTTTATTGGCGATTTAAGTTTTGCCTTTAAGTGAAGAATGCTTTTATTTTTTTTGCTCTAAGATAAAAAAATAGTAAAAAAATAGATATAAAATGTCCTCGTATTAAAAATACACAAATAAAAGAAGTTTTTATTAGTGAGAATTCACAATGCTTTGTTTAATAGAATTTTTCGAATTTATATCGGGTAAAATGAAATATATACAAATACATATGTTTTTATATGTTAAAAAGATTGAAAAAAAATTATACTTTTATAAGATTGGTATAAAAAATTGTGCCTATTATACCAATATGTACAGTGAAATATTGCTAAAAATAGCATAATTGTATATATAGAAAAAAATTCACAATCGCATTTTAACTTATTTGTTTAATAAATCAATAGTAATATGAAGGCTTTTATAATACTATGATGTTGTATAAAAAAGATGCATAAAACATATTTTTAAATCGAAAGGAAATATTATGGCAAGTTTATCATTAAGAAACATTAAAAAAGTTTATTCAGGAAATGTAACAGCAGTACAAGATTTTAATCTTGAAATTGAAGATAAGGAATTTATTATCTTCGTTGGTCCATCAGGATGTGGTAAATCGACTACACTTAGAATGATTGCAGGACTTGAGGAAATAACAGAAGGTGAGCTTTACATCGACGATAAATTAGTAAACGATGTAGAACCTAAAGATAGAGATATAGCAATGGTTTTCCAAAACTATGCACTATATCCTCACATGACAGTTTATGATAATATGGCTTTCGGTCTTAAATTAAGAAAAGTTCCTAAAGCAGAAATTAATGAAAGAGTTCAAGAAGCAGCAAAAATACTTGGTATTGAAGCGTTATTAGACAGAAGACCTAAGGCTTTATCAGGAGGTCAAAGACAACGTGTTGCCATGGGTAGAGCTATTGTACGTGAACCTAAGGTATTCCTTATGGACGAGCCTCTTTCAAACCTCGATGCCAAACTAAGAGTTCAAATGCGTGTTGAGATTTCTAAACTTCACGATAAATTAAAAACAACTATTATCTATGTTACTCACGACCAAGTAGAGGCGATGACTCTAGGTACAAGAATCGTAGTTATGAAAGATGGTTTTATAATGCAATGTGATACTCCATCTACATTATATGATAGACCAGAAAATATCTTTGTTGGTGGATTCATTGGTTCACCTCAAATGAACTTTATCGAAGGTACTGTTGTTGAAGAAAGCAACGGTTTATTCGTTGAATTTGGTGGAAGCAAAACTAGATTAGTAGAAGAAAAAGCTACTAAAGTTAAAGAGCAAGGTTATGTTGGTAAGACAGTTATTCTTGGAATTAGACCTGAAGACATTTATGATGACGAAGAGTACTTAGCTAAATATAAAGATTCAGTTCTTGACTTTGAAGTTAATGTAACAGAAATGCTTGGTGCAGAGATTATCCTTATCGGTACTATCGAGGGAGTTGATTGTACTGCAAAAGTTAGTCCTCGTTCAACTGCTAAGAACGGAACTACTGTTAAGGTTGCATTTGACTTAGATAAAGTTCACCTTTTCGACAAAGAAACTGAACAAGTAATTACAAACTAAGACTAAAAAAAGTGTTTATACGGCTTAAAGTATGATATTGCTTAAATATTATACTTTAAGCCTTTTTTATATTTATTTAAGTTAATTTACATATTTTATTAATTTTACTGGATATTTCTCAGGAAAAATACTATAATTAAATAATAATAGTCAAGTAGGAGAAGGTATTGGACATAGAAAAAATCATTTCAGAAATGACAGTTGAAGAGAAAGCATCCCTTTGTTCTGGTGAAAGTTATTGGTTTACTCAATCCATTGACAGATTTGGGATTAGAGCACTAATGTTTAGTGATGGCCCAAACGGACTTAGAAAACAGGATTTATCACAAAGCGAGTTTTTTAACAAAAGCATTGTGTCTGTTTGCTATCCGACAGGGAGTTGTGTTGCAGCATCATTTGATAGAAATTTAATAAAAATGATGGGCAAGGCTATGGGTTCGCATGCCTATGATGAGGGGATTAGTCTGCTTTTAGCACCAGCTATGAATATAAAAAGAACTCCTATTTGTGGTAGGAATTTTGAGTATTATAGTGAGGATTCTTTCTTAACTGGTGAATTAGCTGCTGCCTTTGTTGATGGAGTGCAGAGCCAAGGTGTTGGTGCATGTCCAAAACACTTTGTCGCCAATAATCAAGAATTTAGGCGCCAGACTTATAATGCCCAAATTGATGAGAGGACTTTAAGGGAAGTTTACCTCGCTCCTTTTGAAACCGTTGTTAAAAAATCAAGCCCGCAAGCGATTATGACTAGCTACAATAGGGTCAATTCATTTTATTGTTCAGAAAATAAAAAAATTTTAAATGATATAACGAGAGGCGAATGGGGATTTGAAGGTCTATTTATAAGTGATTGGGGCGGTACAAACGATAGACCTGCAGGCTTGCTCGCTGGTTTAGACATAGAAATGCCTAGTTCAAATGGTGTAAATGATAAGAGAATAGTTGAGGCTTATAATAATGGAATTATAAGTGATGAGGCTTTGAATGCTACTGTTAGAAGGGTACTTAATTTTATCGAAAAATCAGATAACGATTTAGGCGAGGAATCTCTTTGGACTTTTGAAAGACAACATGACTTGGCTGTTGAAATTAGCTCTAAATCAAGTGTTCTTTTAAAAAATGATAATGATGTACTACCGCTTAATTCAAAGCAAAAGGTTTTATTTATAGGTGAATATGCCCTTAATCCTAGAATTCAGGGTGGTGGAAGTGCCTTTGTAAACAGTTACAAAATCACAAATGCACTTGAAAGTTCTAAAAAATATAATGATGTTTATTATGCTAAGGCTTATCTTAGCGAAGAGGACTTTAGTCCAGAATTACTTGATGAAGCACTAGATTTAGCTAGCATTTGTGATGTGAGTGTTGTTTTTATTGGTTTGTCTGAAAACTGTGAATCTGAGGGTTATGACAGGCAAAATATTTCCTTGCCAGATTGCCAGAACGATCTTATTTATCAAGTTGCAGAAGCTAGCAAAAAAACTGTAGTAGTATTACATAACGGTTCTCCTGTAGAAATGCCATGGCTAGATGAGGTTGATTCTGTTTTAGAAGTATATCTAGGTGGACAAGGTGTTGGCGAAGCTACAGCTGATATTTTATTTGGACGTATAAATCCTAGTGGTAAATTGGCTGAGACTTTTCCTAAGAGATTAGAAGACAATCCAACACAATTATTTTTCTCTAATAGTGGAGATAATGTTGAGTATAGAGAGGGAATTTTTGTAGGATATAAATACTACGACAAAAAACACATGGATGTACTATTTCCTTTTGGTCATGGGCTTAGTTATACTGAATTTGAATATAGCAATTTAAAAATTGAACATTCTGACAAAGGAAGGTTTAAAGTTAAAGTCTCTGTAGATATTGAAAATATTGGTAAAATGGACGGAGAAGAAATAGTTCAGCTTTACGTTTCAGCTTTTAATTCCGATGTTGTGAGACCAGTTAAAGAACTAAAGGGCTTTGAAAAGGTTTTCCTTTTCCAAGGACAGAAGAAGAAAGTTGAATTTGTGCTAGGCAAGAGAGCCTTTTCCTATTATGATGAATTTAAAAATGATTTTTATTTAGAGGGTGGAAAATACAAGATAATTGTAGCTAAATCATCTGCTGATGTTGCTCTCGGAGATGTTTTATTTATCAAGGGCGAGGAAAAGATTAAAAAATATAGTGTTGATACAACTTTTGCTGAAATTCAGAAAGATGAAAATGCTAAAGAAATATTTGCACCTTTTATAGAGGCATCAAAGCATACAATACTAAATTCTGATATTTCTGAAGAAAGAAAAAATGCTATTACTGAGGATATGCTTGTTTCTATGATTGGAGACATGCCACTTCGTGGAATTTTTTCTTTTACAGATACTGGGCTTGATTATGATGATTTGTTTGAACTAATTGATAAAGCAAATAATGAAAGCAATAAGTGATTATATTAGTAAAAATTTAACAATTTTTCTGTTTTTTGTAAAAAACATATTTTTTCTTTGATTTTACTTTTTATTATGTTATAATATTTAGAGAATTTTACAGAAAATATTATTCAGGAGGTTATTATGAAACATATTAAAACTCTTAATAAGAGAACTCTTAGTAGTACTATTAAACATGGTGGATGTGGCGAGTGTCAGACTTCTTGTCAATCAGCTTGTAAGACATCATGTACTGTTGGAAATCAATCTTGTGAAAACAAAGAATTAAATGCTTAGAAATTGGACTGAACTAAGTTCAGTTCATTTTTTGCTTATTTTTGATGGAGGACTAGATGGTTCATTGTTTTAAGATGGACGAGTTAAACTTTGCTTTGGACGTTAGTAGCGGTTTAATTCATTTGCTAGATGATCTTGCTTATGAGATTGTAAGTCTTCTTGTTGATGGGGTTGAAAGACAAGAGATTTATGATGTATTAGGTAAAAAATTTAATAAAAGTGATATTAATGAGGCTTTTGATGACATAGATGAACTTATAGAGAGTGAGCAGCTTTTTACAGAGGAAAAGTTCAATATATCATTAGATACCTTAGAGAAAAGACAGACTGTTATAAAAGCTATGTGCTTACACGTTGCTCACGATTGTAATCTCGCTTGCAAATACTGCTTTGCTAGCGAAGGAGAATATCATGGTGAGCGAGAGATTATGTCTTATGAAGTAGGTAAAAAGGCTTTTGATTTTTTGATTGCAAATTCTGGAAATAGAAGAAATTTAGAGGTGGACTTCTTTGGAGGAGAGCCACTTATGAATTTTAATGTGGTCAAAAAATTAGTTGATTATGCTCGTGGATTAGAAAAGGAGCATAATAAAAATTTCAGGTTTACATTAACAACAAATGGTGTTTTGTTAAACGAAGAAATTATTGACTATATTAATGAGAATATGGTCAATGTCGTACTTTCTATTGATGGTAGAAAAGAGATTAATGATAAGATGAGACCTTTTAGAAACCAAAAGGGAAGTTACGATTTAATCATGCCTAAATTTAAAGAATTAGTTAAGAGGCGTGGTGGAAAAGATTATTATGTAAGAGGCACTTTTACAGCTAATAATTTAGACTTTTCAAAGGATGTTTTGCATCTTTCAGACCAAGGATTTAAAAGTATTTCTGTAGAGCCTGTAGTTGGTTGTGCTGGCGAAGATTATGCTATTTTAGATGAGCATAGTGACGTTCTAGCTACCGAATACGAAGTGCTAGCTCGAGAAATAGTAAAGAGAAGTGGTACTGATAATGAAATTAACTTCTTTCATTTTAACATTGATTTGGAAGGTGGACCTTGTATTTATAAACGTCTAACTGGATGTGGTGCTGGAGTAGAATATGTTGCAATTACTCCAAAGGGAGAGATTTTCCCATGTCACCAATTCGTTGGTAATGATGAGTTCAAAATCGGACACGTCGATACCGGCATTGTTAAAGATGATATTGTAAAAGGTTTTAAATGTGCTAATGTTTATGCAAAAGAAGGATGTAATGAATGTTTTGCTAAATATTATTGCAGCGGTGGTTGCAGTGCAAATGGTTATAATTTTAAAGGAGACATCCTTGCGAATCATGAACCATGGTGCCAATTACAAAGAAAAAGAGTTGAAATGGCAATTTATTTAAAAGCCAAATCTCTCATAGATAATTAGGAGGAATTATGAAAAAGAAACATTCCATTATTTTGGCTGTAATAGCCATTATAATAGCTTTTTCAGCTTATGTAGCAGTAGCTGGATTAGGGGCAGACAAGTACGGTAGTGCTGGAAAGATTAAACTAGGTCTTGACCTTGAAGGTGGTCTTAGCATTACTTATGCAACAGTTAATGAGAATCCTAGTAAGGCAGAGCTTGATGATACTAAGTACAAGTTGCAATTAAGACTTGATGACTATGGTTATACTGAGGGTGAAGTTTACTTAGAGGGTAATAACCGTATTAATGTTGATATACCTGGTGTAGAAAATGCTCAGCAAGTTCTTGTCGATATGGGTAAACCTGGTAAATTAGTATTTACTGATGAAGCTGGTAAGGTTATCATAGCCGGAGCTGATATTAAAGATGCTCAACCTGGTGAAGACACCCAAGGTAAGAAAAGAAATAGTTTTGTGGTTAAACTAACATTAAACGATGAGGGTGCTGCAAAGTTTGCTCAGGGAACTAAGGATAATATGGGTAAGAGAATACCTATTATATACAATGATACTCTTTTGATGGCACCTACAGTACAAGCTGTTATAAGTGATGGTGTCGCAGTAATTACTAATATTTCTTCTTATGAAGAGGCGAGCAAATTAGCATCAAATATTAGAATTGGTGCACTTCCACTTGAACTTAAGGAACTTCGTTCAAATGTAGTAGGAGCTAAATTAGGACAAAAAGCTATTGATACTAGTGTTAAAGCTGGACTTATTGGTATAATTATAATCTTCTTATTTATGATTATTATGTATAGAGTTCCTGGTGTAGTAGCTTCATTATCATTATTATTCTATGCATCAATTACTATAATTATTTTAAGTGTATTTGGTATTACATTAACTTTACCTGGTATTGCGGGTATCATACTTTCCATTGGTATGGCTGTTGATGCGAATGTAATCATCTTCTCAAGAATTATGGAAGAGATTGCAATGGAAAAAACATTAAAAGCATCAGTTAAAGCTGGATTTACAAAGGCTACATCGGCAATTCTTGATGGTAATGCAACTACACTTATCGCAGCTATAGTTCTTTACTTCTTAGGAACTGGTACTATTAAGGGATTTGCAATAACTCTTATTTTAGGTATTTTAGTATCTATGTTTACAGCCTTAGTTCTTACAAGAATTATACTTAATTCAGTAGTTGCTGTTGGTATGAAAGACAAGAGATTCTACGGTGTAGATAGACATAAATTCAAGATAAATGTTATTGATAGAAGAAAGATTTGGTTTATCATTTCTGGTGTTATAATTGTTATTGGACTCGTTATGATGCCAGTTAACAATAGCAGAACTGGTAGCCCACTTAACTACGACATAGAGTTTAGTGGTGGTACTTCAACTCTTGTTAGTTTAAATGCTGGACAAGGATTTAGTGGTCCAGAAGATTTACAAGATGCAGTTAAGGACTTAGTAGTAGAGGCTACTGGAGATAAAACTCCTCAGTTCCAAAACGTTGCTGGTAAAGACGAATTTATAATTAAGACAAGTAGTTTAGATGCGCAACAAAGACTTGCGCTTGGAAATGCTTTAATAGAGAAGTTTGGTATTACTGAGTCAGCTATTCAAAGTGAGTCAATTAGTGCTACTATTAGTGGTGAGATGAGAAGAGATGCCATACTTGCAGTTATACTTGCAGCATTTTGTATTCTTATTTACATCACGTTTAGATTCCATGATTTCTGGTTTGGATTCGCTGCGGTTATCGCTCTTATCCATGATATATTAATCGTATTAGCAGTATATTCAATAGGTAGTGTTCCGATTAATAACTCATTTATCGCGGCTATGCTTACTATTGTCGGATATTCAATCAACGATACAATAGTTATCTTTGACAGAATTAGGGAAAACCAAGGTCTTAGCCGTAAGTACTCTAACAAGCAACTTGTTGATATGAGTATTAGCCAGACACTTACACGTTCTATTAATACATCACTTACTACTATAATTATGATTGTTTCACTTTATATCTTAGGTGTTGCATCAATTAGAGAATTTGCACTTCCACTTATGGCTGGTGTTCTAAGTGGTACATATTCTTCAATATTTATAGCAAGTCCACTTTGGTTTATTATTAGAAACAAATTAGATAATAAGAAAGCTAAAAAATAAAAATGATTAATAAAAAATGGAAGGTTCTAGAGGCTGATGAAAAATTGGTCTCAAAGCTTACCGAAGAGTTTAAAATACCTCGTGTTATAGCCAAAGTGCTAGTAATACGAGGTATTACTACAATTGAAGAATTTAAAAAGTTTTTTGCTGAAGATTCATCAGAGTTTTATTCGCCTTTTTTGCTAAAATCCATGGATGTTGCAGTCGCTAGGGTATTAAAAGCATTAGAGAAAAACGAGAAAGTTGTAATCTACGGTGATTATGACGTTGATGGTATCACCAGCACTAGCATTCTATACACCTTTTTAGAGGAGATAGGCTTAGATGTAGACTATTATATACCAAATCGCTTTGAAGAGGGATATGGCATTAATAGGGATGCTATAATCAACTTAGAGCACGAGGGTTATGACTTGCTTATCTCTGTTGATACAGGAATTACGGCTGTCAAGGAGGTAAAACTTGCAAATGACTTAGGTCTTGATGTAATTATTACTGATCATCACGAGTGTAAAGAAGTGATACCAAATGCCGTGGCTGTTCTCAATCCTAAAAGACCAGATGACGAATATCCCTTTAAGCAGTTAGCTGGTGTAGGTGTCGCTTTTAAACTTATTTGTGCAATAAATGAAACGATAGAAAATCCTGTTGATATATACAAACACCTAGAAATTGTAGCAATCGGAACTATAGCTGATCTAGTAAAACTCGAGTCAGAAAACAGACTCTTTGTAAAAATAGCTTTTAGGACAATAAAAGAAAGTAATAATTTTGGTATTAGGGCACTTTTTGATGTAGCAGAAATTAATGACAAGAAGATTAGTAGTGGACTTATAGGCTTTCAAATTGCTCCTAGACTAAATGCTTCCGGTCGACTTAAAAGTGCCAAGCTTGGTGTGGAACTCTTTTTATCTAAAACTTATGAGAGAGCCATATCGATTGCTCAAGAATTAAATGCAATTAATACGGACAGAAGAATTTTAGAAAAAGAAATATTTGAAGAGGCTGTAAATATAATAGAAGCGGATGGCATAATTAGCTCCAGTTCGATTTTAGTAGTTGCGAAAGAAGGATGGAACAAGGGAGTTATCGGAATAGTTGCTAGTAGATTGGTTGAAAAATACTATAGACCAGTTATAATCCTTGCTATAGACGGAGAGAAAGCTTCTGGATCAGCAAGAAGCATAGATGGATTTAGCATATATGAGGCTTTAAACAGTGTTAGTGACGTTTTTACAAAGTTTGGCGGTCATACTATGGCTGCTGGAATGAGCCTCGATAAAAGCCGAATAAGCGAACTCAGAGACAGACTTAATTTATACGGACTAGAAAAATTAACTGAGGATACATTAACTCAAAAAGTGTATATTGATGGCTTGGTAGAAATTTCAGACATAAACGTTGACTATGTTGAGAAGATTAGAGAACTTGAACCTTTTGGAATGGGAAATAGAGAGCCTATTTTCGAAGTTTCAGGAAATGTAAGAAATATATACTTGATGGGTAAAGAAAAAAATCATATAAAACTAATTATGGATGGTTTTGAGGCTGTTGGATTTAATATGGCTGAGTATTCAAATTATATTAGTAAGGGTCAGAATGTAAGACTCGCAGGTACTTTAAACATAAATCGTTGGATGGATAAACTTAATACAACACTTTATATTAAAGATATTAAGTTAGACGATTATTTACTGGAATCGATTTCTAAGACATTGCTTAGACATAAGAGAGTTAATTATTTAGAAGAAAAGCTTGATTTTACTTTAAATGAGGATTTATGCAGGCAATTTTACAAGGTATTAAATTCACTAGATAAGACAAATACTGATAGAATTTACTATACAAAACTCATATATGAGTATAAAATAAATTTAAGAGAAGTCTTAGTGATGCTTGAAATTTTTAGCGAGCTTGGTATAGTAGATTATGAACTAGATAAATTTTATTTCACTTTTAGACTTATTAAGGGTAAAAAAGTTGATTTAAAAAGCTCAAAGTTGTATAATTATTGTTTGAAATAGCTTAAAAGGAGTTAGAAATGGATTTAAAGAAAATTATAAGAGATGTACCAGATTTTCCACAGGAAGGTATAATATTTAGAGATATTACACCTTTGCTTCAAGACAAAGATGCCTTACATGATTCTATTTTACAATATGAAAAAATGCTTGAAGGGATTGAGTTTGACTATATTGTTGGACCTGAATCAAGAGGGTTTATTTTCGGTGTACCATTAGCATTTCATATGAACAAGGGCTTTATTCCTGTAAGAAAAGCTGGC
>PDWI01018893.1_pt1 | contig 12914 bp, 10 predicted proteins | sample 1430891 | NCBI WGS metagenome assembly PDWI01 (sample SAMN01162508, study PRJNA174530) | Oral metagenome, whole genome shotgun sequencing project. | biome: Marine environment; feature: Marine mammal; material: Swab sample of the gingival sulcus; isolation source: swab sample of gingival sulcus... | reverse complement strand
GGATGATCTTTGGCGTTGCCTTTACCGGCGCGCTTCTTGCCGATCTTTTCTTTGCTCCGGCATTGATTGTCTTGCTGCAGCCGCTTGGCAGGGAACAGAAAGGAGAGAAAAACCATAGAGTAGAAGAGAGGATGTTGAGTATGTAGTATGCCTTATCTGATTTGAGGATAAACCGGCATCGCTGGACCAGATAGCCTCCAGCCTCGACAAGGCAACCAGCATGGCTGGACCAGATAGCCTCCAGCCATAACGAAGCATAAAAATCGGAACTCCGGGAAATTAACACCTGTTTATAAACCGATTTTCGGATAAATATATTCAGAAGAGAAGAAGCCATGTATCAACATTCTGATATCAAAACAGATCCTGCTGTTTCAGACTGGAAATTTATTGATGCCATGGATACTCATATATTTGGCAATCCATACCATATAAAATTGCAACCGGGGTTTGAGATGGTCGTTCTTGATTTTGTTTCCGGCCCGGCTTCAAAGCAGGTGTTTCTGCTGGATGCCTCTCCGGTTGAACTGAGTTTTCACCTGAAAGGGCATGGGGCAGGGGAGATCTGTTATGGTCTGCGACAAAAGGAAGAGGTGGAGATTGGCCCTGATATGGCTGTTCTGTCCCATTGCCCGGGGACAAAATGTACCTCACTTATCCCGGCAAATGAGGTCGTGAAGGTTTTGCATATCTATATGTCTGCTGAGACCCTGGCGGCACTGTTTCCTTCTGAATCTGATATCCTTCCCCGTCAGCTCCAGCCTCTTCTTCAATGCCCTGATGCTGGAGCTGGAGAAAACAGCGAGCCCTTTTATCTCTGTTCCCCGATCAGTCCGCGAGCCTGTATGGCCTTGCAGCAGCTCTTCTCCTGTCCTTTTCACGGGGCACTAAGAAGGTTATATATGGAGGCCAAGGCGATGGAACTTGTCGCTCTGCAGATGGCGACAATGACCAGTAATTTCTGCAGGAAATCCTCTCCATTAAAAAAACAGGATGTGGAGCGTATTTATGCTGCCAGAAGTATCCTTTTGCAAAATATGGATCATCTTCCTACCCTGGCAGAACTTGCCCGTAAGGTGGGATTGAACCAGACCAAACTCAAGCAGGGTTTTCGCCAGGTTTTCAATACCACGGTTATCGGATGTGTTAATGAATACCGTCTGGATCAGTCGCGAAAGATTCTGGCGCGGGGAGAGCTGACCGTTTCCGAGGTGGCTTATCAGCTGGGATTTTATGATCCAACCCATTTTATTCGTCACTTTAAAGCCAGATTTGGCGTAACACCCGGAGCCTGGGCAAAGAACCGGCAATCTTTCTGAGGTAAACGGCGCCGGAATTGTCGTCATGTTACCCTCCATATCCGCCGTCCCTTGAAACGATTTGTTATGTGAATTATGCTTCAAGCATATTTTTGTTGACTATTCCTGACTTACGAAAAGGAGTTACTTTCAATGCATTTACAGCAGAAATACCTCTTTTCCCTTTTAGTATTTCACCAATTGCTGTTTGTGAAATTCCTGTCCCTTTTGAAACTGCGTATGGTGTTAATTCAAAAGGTTCAATAAATTCTTCTTTCAGGAGGATTCCTGGATGTTCTATTGGTATCTTGGTTGTCATCTATCTCCCCATTTTCACTAAATTTTGTTTGAATAATACTTAAGAGTGATAATCTACAGCCTCAACTTCGGTAGCTTCTCCATCATCGAATTGAAAACATAGCCTCCACTGACTGTTAACTCTTATAGAGTATTGATTTTTTCTGTCTCCTTTGAGTTTTTTTAATTTATTTGCAGGTGGAAATTGTAAATCATGGAGAGTTGATGCAGCATCAAGCATCAACAATCTCCGCCTGATTTTCTTTTGTATTTCTCTGGAAAAACGATTAGAAAACTCTCGCTGCCAAATTTTTTCTGTTTCTTTGCATTTAAATGTTTTAATCATATTTTTATAATAACGATAGCCGATACTATTGTCAATCGATACTTCAAGGGGATGTTTTCTGAATTTATGCAAGGGGAGGGGGCAAGCAGATAACTCCATACAAAATATACTGAAAAAAATTCCTCCTGTCCTATGTGAAAACAGTTGTTACCAGATAGTGTTACAGGCAGCAAAGATTTTATATGGTTGGCAACATTGTCCATTTTTCACAATAAGGAGAAACAATGTTTGTGGATAAAAAGTATTCGGTTTTTCTCTCTCTTTTGGTAATCACCCTTACCGCTTCCCATTGCAGTGCTGCGGCAGAAGATTCGGCCACACAACTTGCGCCTGTTATTGTTACTGCCGAAAAAAAGACGGAAAATCTGCAGAAGGTTCCACTCAGTGTGACCGTTTTTTCAGAGCAGCAAATTGAGGATGCAGGGATTACAACCATTCAGGATGTCTCCCGGCTCACACCGAACCTGTTTATTGCCAACTGGGGATTTCGCGGCAACTCCTTTGTCTTTACCAGAGGAATTGGTGCCATTGTCAATGATCCTGCCGTTGGGTTTTATGTCGATGATGTCAATTATATGGATTCCAGGATATTTGATATACCGCTGTTTGATATTGAACGTATCGAAGTCCTGCGCGGCCCTCAGGGGACACTCTATGGGCGCAGTAGCCTTGGCGGTGTAATCAATATCATTACCAGGAAACCGGCCAACAGAGAAGATTATGGCGTTTCCCTTGGCGCGGGAAGTGAAAATTCCCGGGAAACCAGTATGTATATAAGGACGCCCCTTATTAAAGACCGTCTGTTTCTTGGCGTTTCAGGAGGCTGGGCAGCGCGTGATGGCTTTCATAAGAACGATCTTCTGCATGAAGATGTTGATTATCGGGAAAATTTTCAGGGTCGTGTTCAACTGCGCTGGCTCCCTTCAAGTGAGATGGATATTATCGCAGCCATTTCTGGCGAACGTATTGATGACGGCGTCTTTCCTCTTACTGATATGGGGGCTGCCGAGACCCGGCCGCACCATGTCGCTTACAATTATGAAGGAGAGGACAACAGGGACAGTCTGGGCAGCTCGCTGCGAATCTCCTACGATATGCCCTGGTGTCGTTTGATCTCTGTTACCGCTCTGCGCAGCTATGATGACGATGTTGACAATGATCAGGATTTTACGCCTGTGGATATTGTCGTCTCCAGGGAAAAGGTTGATGACCGCCAGCTCACCCAGGAACTTCGTCTGCACTCTCTGGAAAAAGATAAACGCTTTCAGTGGATTATGGGGGCATATCTCTATGCCAAGGATCAGGATCATCTGCTGGAGCTGCATTTTAAAGAGGCTGCTGCCAGCATGGAGTTGGTTCCAATGGCGATGAACAGGGTGGCGGATGCGACAAAAGAGACCAGGGGGTGGGCACTATTTGGCCAGGGGACCCTCTCTTTTTGGGATAACTTTGAGCTGCTGGCGGGATTGCGGTATGAAAGGGAGAAAAACAGTATTGACCGTATCTCCCATATTGTCAGCGGTGGACAGGCGGTACCGGGAATGGACACTGTTTTGGAATCAGATAAGGAAAAAGGGGTTATTCTGCCCAAAGTCCAACTCTCATATACGATCAACCCGGAGCTGATGGTTTATGGCAGTGCGGCCAGAGGGTATCGCAGCGGTGGCTTTAATACGGATTTTACAGATATGGCAGATCTCTCCTTTGCCCCTGAATACAGCTGGAATTATGAATCCGGTATCAAGTCATCCTGGTTCGATAAGCGCCTGATTGTCAATGCGGCATTTTTCTATATCGACCTGGAAGATCAGCAGATTACCAATGTCCTCTCCTCTGCCTCCACTGTGATTCGTAATGCCGGTAAATCAAGAAGTACAGGTTTTGAACTGGAGGGTTCCGCGCTGTTGGGTGATGGTTTTACGGTCGATGGCAGTGTTGGCTATACGGACTCTGAATACCGGACATATCTTGACCCGGTGCCGGGGCTGGACTATGCCGGCAACAGCACTCCTCTGGCGCCGCGATCAACCTGGCATCTGGGGGCGCAATACAGTTTTCTGCTGCTGGAGAATTTTTCATTTTCCGGGCAGGGTCAACCTCTGTTCTGGATAAACCGGGCCGAAATTCAGGGGGTTGGTAAATTCTACTGGAATGATGCCAATACGCTCTATCAGGATCCCTATGAGCTGGTGAATCTGCGTTCCGGATTTGAAACGGAAAATTTTGCCGTTACCTTCTGGATCAAAAATCTTTTTGATGAACAGTATAATGCGGTGGCCTTTGCCTTTACGGGCTCCCCGGCCATTGCCCAGGCAGGGGATCCCCGTCAGTTTGGCCTGACGCTGAGGCTGCGTTTTTAGGGTGTTGTGGCTGAAGGCTACCTGGTCCAGTCATGCTGGTTTATCTTGTAACGTAAAACGGAAAATTATTAAATCCCTGTTTATTCTATGGCAGAAAATGGGAAATGGTCGATCAGAGATGTGATCACGCTGGCCTTAATGACGATGTCTCTTATCGTTATTCAGTTTGGCGTTAATATGGTCTGTATGATCAATAATTTTATCAGCATGGTAGTATCGGTTGGAATCACGATGTTCCTTTGCGCTCCGGTATACTTTTTAATGGTCAACCGGGTGCACAGACATTTTGTCTCTCTGATCTATATGACACTGCTGGGCATCATCTTTCTGCTGATGGGAAACTGGTTCCTGCTGCCCTGGTTTTTTGTTGTCGGCCTTATTATGGAGGCGATTCTATGGCGGCAGATCAGCCCGAACCGCCTGACCGCCGCCTGGGTTGTTTCCAGCCTTTTATATAATGGTGTCAATCTGCTGCCTGTCTGGTTCTTTTGGGATACATACTATCAATTTGCCGTCTCCAGTGGTATGGAACAGGGGTACATTGATGCCTACAGAAGATATTATACCGCACCGGGCTGGGTGATTTTTATTACGCTGTTTACCGTGGCCTGCGGTTTTGCCGGGAGTATTGCCGGAAGAAGGCTTATACAGAAACACTTTATAAAAGCCGGAGTGTTATAGATGCGGACCTTCTCTTTAGCGGTTCCGGTCAAGCTATGGGCTCTTTTCTGTGCGATATCGGGTGTCTCTGTTGCCGCCACTCCTGCAGCAACCTGTAGCCTTGCCATTGTCGCCCTTGGTCATATTGCCTGTCAGCGTAAATGGCCGCTGCTGTTGTCATTTGCCCTGTTTTACCTTCTGTTGGCCTTACTGCTTTATCTTGTTCGGTTTCATGGTTTGCGCCTTATTGTCTTTTCAGAGTTTTATCTGCTGATGCTCTATAATCTGCTGCCGGTATTTGTGGTGGCATGGGATCTGATCACCACGCCGCCGGGGCAGCTTGCCGCGATACTGTCAAAGGCTCATGCCCCGACGGCGATGATTCTCGGTCTGCTGGTACTGTTTCGTTTTTTGCCGACGATGAAGGCAGAGCTGAAGGGATTATATGAAGCGATGAAAAACCGGCAGCTTATCGGGGTAATGCAGGGCATATCCCATCCCTTTATCACCATTGAATATGTGCTGGTGCCGATGCTGTTGCGCTGTCTGCAAATCGCCGACCAGCTCTCTGTTTCCGCCGTAGCACGGGGAGCGGAAGCGCCGGGGGTGCGCAGCAGTTATTATACCGCAGAGGTGGGGATCCGTGATTATCTATGGGCGGTATTATGGACTTTGGGAGTACTCCTTGCAGCGGTATCGGGAGGGGCAGGGTGATCCGTCTTGATTTTGCAGGTTTTCAATATCGGGGCGCAGCAGCAGGTGTTTTTGATATTGATCTGCATATCAAAGAGGGTGAATGCGTGGTGTTGACCGGACCATCCGGTAATGGCAAAACCACCCTGACCCGTCTGATAAACGGACTGGCACCTGCATACTATGCCGGTACTCTCTCCGGCAGAGTGGAGATAGCAGGGATTGATGTCAGTCAGCAGCCCCTCTGGCGCCGGGGCAGAACGGTGGGCAGCGTGTTTCAGGATCCGGGGAGTCAGTTTTTTTCCTCGGAACTGCCGGGAGAGGTCGCTTTTGCCTGTGAAAATTATGGCCTGCCGCAGGAGGAGATCGTTCTGCGTACCGACAGGGCCATCCGGCGGTTCGGGCTGGCGGCCTTTGGTACCCAGCCTCTGGATACGCTCTCCAGCGGGGAAAAACAGCGGACGGCAATAGCATCGGTGTATGCGCTGGAGCCAGCAGTCTATGTCTGTGATGAACCGACAGCCAATCTGGACGAGCAGGGTATTGCCGAGTTGCAGAATATACTTTTATCCCTGAAACAGCAGGGATATACACTGTTGATTGCCGAGCACCGTCTTGCATGGCTTACCGCAATTGCCGACCGCTTTGTCTATCTCCGGCATGGCAGGGTTGACTGGCAACGGACAGCAGAGGAGATGCTGGCATTTGGTCCGGAGCAGATCGGCAAATGGGGTTTACGTGCCGTGGAATCTTTTGCGCTGCCATCTCTGCCACGACCCGCTGGCGTTGGCACACCTGCTCTTGCTGTGGAGAATCTCTGCTGCCGGCAACAGGAAAAACGTCTCCAGGAGAGACTGAATTTTCAGGTATGGCCTGGTCAGATTGTTGCGATCACCGGCAGAAACGGGGCTGGCAAAACGACACTCGCAAAGATCATTGCCGGTCTTAAGCGGCCGGCAGGCGGTGTCGTCCGTATTGGCGGGCAGATTCTTCATGCCGCCCGGCGGCGACGCTGCTGCTGGTATAGCGCCAATGATACAGGGACACAATTTTTTACAGGCAGCGTAACGGAGGAACTGCTCCTTGGGCTTGCGATCACAGATGATCTGCTGGAACATGCCCGGGTTCTGCTGCAACAGTTTGGGCTTTATGCCTGCAGGGATAAGCATCCGGCAACCCTCTCCGGCGGTCAGAAACAGCGACTTTCCATTGCCTGCGGACTATTGTCCGGCAGGGAGATTCTCCTTTTTGATGAACCAACTTCCGGGCTGGATGGCGGCAATATGCGCCGTATTGCTTCCGCCTTCTCTGCTGCCGGAGAGCAGGGAAAAACAGTATTGATCGTTACCCATGACAGGGAGTTGATCCGCCGTTGTTGCAGCTTCTGTCTGACTCTTGATGTTTATGCGAAACCCGGTTCCTGAGAGAGACCGGCGTCCCGAAGTTCCGTGTTTTGTTTCTTGTTATGGCTGGCGGCTATCTGGTCCGGCGATGCTGGCTTATCAGCAAGGTTAATTTTTTTTGTTGTAACTTCAGCAGGTTAATAAAAATTAATAATTGACAATTTTCTTAGCTCTATCTATTATGGAGGGATTGCAGCTCTCTGCTGCAGGTATCAGCCATCAGCATATTGAATTTACAGATATAAGCATAGAGATAAAGATGCCTCCTCCAATGAATATGGCTCCCGTTTTATCGCTTCGGCAGCCAACCCTGCAGAAGCTTCTGCTGCCGCTCTTTCTGCTTTGTCTTTGGTGGATAGTTGGCCGCGCCGGTATCATTAACCCATATCTTTTCCCGGCTCCGGAAGCGGTATTTGCCGCCGGCTTTGAAGGCCTGATTAATGGTGAGTTATTCAGACATGCCGGAGTAAGCCTTGGCAGGGTATTCTGCGGTTTTACCGTAACCTGTCTTGCTGCCCTGCCGCTGGCATACAGTATCTCCGCCTGGCCCCTGCTGGAGCGGATTATCAGTATCCCGCTGGAATTTATCCGTATTGTCCCGCCGCTTGCCGCCATACCTTTACTGATTCTGTGGTTCGGTGATGAATACCACCTCGGTCTTACTTGCCAATGCGGCAGGGAATCCGGTACGGATCATCAATGGCGTCAGCAGACCTGCAGAAACCTTTGCCATTGTCGCCGGTAAAAATGGGCCTGCCAGTATTGAAGAGCTTAAAGGGGCAACTGTTGCCGGTCCCAAGGGGACAGTACTGCATCAGATGCTGGTTGCGGCGCTGAACAGCAAGGGGATGACCATTGATGATGTCAACTTTATCTCGATGAAACTTCCCCGGGCGAGAACAGCGATGCTGGCCGGTAAAATTGATGCCGCCCTGCTGGCCGCCAGCCTGGTGATCAAATCGGTGGACGCCGGAGCCCATATAGTTACCACCGCCGATCTTTCACCAGCAGGGTCGCCGGAGAGGGAGGTTATTTCAACGCTTGTGGCCTTTCCCGGCCCTGGAATTCTGGACTGTATCGAATATGTGACCAGGCGGCGGCGCGGCTACTGGCCGGCCCCCGGATTTTTTGATGAGACCTTTCTGCAGATGGTTCGCAGGTATCAGCCCGGCAATAATACACCGGCAGAAGAGGTTGCCTGCCAGCAGTTCAAGCAGCAGCTGGTGGGAAAACTCCTGGGGGCTGCAGAGTCAGAACTTTTCTGTAGTACCTGACAGGGAGAGGTTGCCGGAGATCCAGGTTCTGTCTCCTGTGGTGGCCAAGGTTATCCGGTTCAGCCATGGGGCTTATCTGCAGCGATTCCTGCACCGGCCTCTGCCTCGGCAGCCGCCTTTTCTTCCGCCCCTTTGCTCTCCGGAATTTCTTCCCTCCCCTGAAGTCCTTGCCGCACATCGCTGGAATGCGGGCAGATGATGCTCTGCCGATGCCCTCTGCAGGTTTATCATTACCCGCTGGATATCGGGATAGCCAGCGGTCGCTTTAAGCAACCGGTCATACATCCCGACATTTTCAATCTCGGCAGCAACCCCGGCCCTGCAGGCCTCTTCAACTGATTTCGGTTTGGTGATTCGCCGCAGCCAGTTATCTGGAGGTATCGGCACTCCATATCTTTGAAAAAGGGGAATAAGGGCCTGAATATGCCTGGTTTCAGCATTGACGATATTGATAAACGGGCGGATCGGGCCAAAGGTGTCGATCACATAGCGGTAAGTCGCGCGCGCCTTATATTCATCGTCAAGTGCTTCGATAAGTGCGTTGGCTACGGAGGTTGACATTGGCAGAGACCTCTTGCTGGATGGTTTATTTGAAACACCGTTTGCAGGCAGTTATAGCTGGAGGCTATCTGGTCCAGCCATGCTGGCGTACCTGTTTTGTATAAAAAATATTGATTCAGATCAAGGGATTTTTTTTATTCCCAATATATTTTTGAAAAGGCGAAAGATTTGATTATGTCAGTATATATTCATAAAGACAAAATATTGCAGATGAGGACTCCATGGGACTCTCGCTGTGTCTCCTGCGGAAATTGGAGCCATGGAGCAGAAACTTGTTGCCGATGGCATCCCTGAAACCGGGATAAGAAAACCCTGCGATCTTCATGTGGAGCTCTTTGCCGCGGGTAAACCGGCATGGCTGGAGGCTCTCTGGAAGTGAGCCGGTTTACCCGCGATCCGGACACTCAACGACCAGTAGCAGCTGCTTGGCTGGCAGTGGAAGAGAATTTTATTGCGCTTTATGCCCTGTTCTACAGCCGGATCGAACTCTTATAAAAATCGCCAGATCGCCAGAAAAGCTGTTAACCTGTTTCCATTTCTATGCTTTTTTTTGAGGGGAATGAGTTGTTACCTGTCTTATTTTCATCTGTTTCCTCGTTAATAGCTCTGAGCTTGCCGGTTTGACTTGAATTTATTGCCTGGTTGTTATAGGGTGTGGCCTGTTTTTCTCTGGTACACTGTATTGTGATCCTGTTTTCTGAAAGACTGTTTTTACGGGGACAGATATTTTATGAAGTTTTCGATGTTAATGCGTTTCTCAAGTGTTGGACTTGCCGACATTATTGCCGGGATAAAGCATTTCTCACTGGTAATGATGCTGGGGTGGCAGGATATCCGTCAGCGTTACCGACGCTCAGTACTTGGTCCTTTCTGGCTCACCCTCAGTATGGGGATCATGATTGGCACCATAGGTGTCGTGTTCAGTCAGATCCTCTCCTCTCCCATAGATGAATTTATCCCCTTTTTAAGCGCCGGACTGATCTTATGGGGGATGATATCCTCTGTTGTTACCGAGGCGTGTACCTCTTTTATCTATTCGGAAGGAGTTATTAAGCAGCTTCCCCTTCCTCTCTCTGTTCATATGTTCCGTATGATCTGGCGCAATGTCATTATTTTCGGGCATAATATCGTTATTCTTCCCCTGGTTTTCCTCGTGGTGGGCAAATCGTTCAGTCTTGTTGGTCTGTTGAGTATTCCGGGCTTTCTTCTCACCATGGTCAACCTTGGCTGGATCTCGTTCCTGCTGGGTATTATCTGTACCAGATACAGGGATTTCCCGCAGATTATCGGCAGCTTGCTGCAGATTGTGTTTTATTTGACACCTATTATCTGGATGCCTGATCTCCTGCCGCAGAGGGCAAGTCTCTATCTGCTGGATATCAATCCTGCTTATCATCTGCTGGAAATCATCAGGGCTCCCTTGCTTGGTCAGTTACCGACAGCTCTTAATTGGGGAGTTGCCTTCTTCTCTGCCATTGGCGGTTGGCTGGTGACGATTATTTTTTATAATCGTTATAAACACCGGATTGCTTACTGGTTATAACAAAGCAGAAGTAATTGCCGGAACTGCCTGCAAACTGGCCGATATAACAGAAATTTGTAATTTTGGAAAAGACCATGGCGTTTATTGATTTTCATAAGGTTTATGTAGACCTTCCTGTATACAATGCAAGCGGGCGATCGCTGAAGAGTAAGTTGCTGAAGACCGCCACAGGGGGGAGGGTGGACGCAGATGAGCAGGGGCGTGTGATTGTGCGTGCCCTTGAAGATGTCAGCTTTCAGATCAATGATGGAGAGCGGGTTGGGCTTCTGGGTCATAATGGTGCGGGTAAAACCACTTTGCTTCGGGTACTGAGCGGCGTTTATCATCCATCCTCGGGAACGGCTGAGATCAGAGGTGAGATCGGCTCCCTTATCGATATATCTCTTGGTATTGATCCTGAAGCAACCGGGCGGGAGAATATCTTTATCCGCGGCGGGTTGTTGGGTATGAAGCGTAAGGAGATTGCTGATAACCTTGAGGGTATTATTGAGTTCAGTGAGCTGGGTGATTTTGTCGATATGCCTCTGCGCACCTATTCTACCGGTATGCACCTGCGCCTTGCCTTTTCTGTTTCCACCATACTCAGACCGGAGATTCTGCTGATGGATGAATGGCTGTCTGTGGGAGATGAGGGGTTTCGTAACAAGATGCAAAACAGGATGAACGAGTTGGTGCAGTCGAGTAATATCCTGGTTATCGCCAGCCACTCGCAGGATCTGTTGCGTCAGGTTTGTAACAGGATCCTCTGGTTTGAGCATGGCAAGATAAAAAAAGACGGGGAGGCGGCTGCTATTCTCGATGAATATTTTGCCGGTTAACTAACGACTCGGGCAGGAAGTTTCTTATAAGCAGGATCTCTTTTGCCACTGCTGTTTGTGGTTCTCTACAACACAATTATCCTTGGCGTCAGCTTTGCGTCTCGTTTTATGCGTGGCGCTGACTTGAAATTAATGCTTCTGGTACTGTGTAAAGACCCAAGGGTGCAGTGCCAGACCTCTTTTTGTTATTTTTTCCTACAGGTGCCACGGATTCAGGTATGTCCTGAAAATGTATAATGCTGTTTACAAAAGCTTTACTCGCAGGTATTCTATCACGCTGAAATTGTATCCGAATATTCCAGAATTATATACTATAAGCAGAAGATAGTTTCCAGCCATTATGGAAGAATGTCTGGAATACTGTTGTTACACATAGTTAAAAAATTATGACATCAAATGCGCCTCAATCTTCGCCATCCAGCCCGTCAGCCCTTCTTGACTGTTGTATTTTTCTTGCTGCCCAGCTGAACGAAGAAAAACTACGTTCTTCTTTTGTGGAATTATCTGAAAAAGGGGAGCATCAGGATAGCAAAGAGCTCTTTGGGCAGGTGCAGCTATTGGTCCGCAGTGCAGGTTTACGACCACAGACAGCACGTCTTAATCCGGAAAAACTGCAGGAACTGCAAACAAGATTGCCGGTTATTGTTGAATTGCGGGGCGGGCAGTATCAGATTCTCTCCTCCTTGCAAACGACAGCTGATGGCCAGATAACCCATCTCAATCTTGTTAATCCTGGAGATAAAGAAGAAGTCGTTGAAATGACTCTGGATGCTTTTCTTCAAGCCTGGAGAGGCGGGATATTCTTTTTTGAACGGGTCAATACCGCTCTTATCTGTTTTTCTTTAATAGCCCAGGAGCATAAAATAGAGCTGACCCGTGACCGCCTAACCCATGAATATGGGCTGGACAGCAATGAAATTAAGCAGGATACTTTGCTGAAAATTGCGAAAGATCATGATCTTAAAGCCCGGCATCTCAATTTTGACTGGCGGCAACTGAATAAACTGAAACAGGCTTTTCCGGCAATTGCCCGTTTAAGAAATGGTCGCCATGTGATTGTTGTTGGTGTCGGCAAAAACAAGGACGGCGAAGAGCTTGTCGGCATCTATAACCCCCTTGAAGGCGGCCATGCCCGCTTGAACAAGAAAGAGTTTGAGGAGATCTGGGCGGGTGAGATCTATCTGTTTAAACGTCACTATAAACTTGGTGATGAAAACCAGCCATTTTCCCTGCGCTGGTTTATTCCGGAGTTTCTCCGCCAGAAGACCACTTTTTTCGATGTGGCTCTTGCCGTTCTTTTTATCAATTTTATCGCCCTTATCACGCCGATATTTTTTCAGATCGTTATTGATAAGGTATTGGTTAATGAAGCTCGTACCACCCTGCATGCTCTGGGGATTGCCATGATCGCGGCGCTGCTGGTCAACGCGGGTCTTGATTTTTTGCGTGACTTTCTGCTGCTCCATGCCACCAACAAGATAGATATGCGGATTACCGCCAAAACATTTCGTCATATGCTCTATCTGCCCCTTGATTTTTTTGAACGGATCACTGCCGGGGTGCTTACCCAGCATATGCAGCAGACCTCAAAGATCAGAGGCTTTCTTTCCGGCAGCGTTTTTCTTACCATGCTGGAGGCGACATCTCTTTTTGTCTTTCTC
>PDWI01008306.1_pt1 | contig 12915 bp, 7 predicted proteins | sample 1430891 | NCBI WGS metagenome assembly PDWI01 (sample SAMN01162508, study PRJNA174530) | Oral metagenome, whole genome shotgun sequencing project. | biome: Marine environment; feature: Marine mammal; material: Swab sample of the gingival sulcus; isolation source: swab sample of gingival sulcus... | reverse complement strand
CTCCTCTTTTTGCCTACGTTCTTCCTTTTCTCTTCTAAGGGCTTTTTTCAATTGCTCGTCTTTTGAGGTTTCATTATCGATGAAATACTGTTCGAGTTTTACTTTGCGAAGTATTTCTTCGTCAAGGGTGGCGCGTTTTAATCGCTCAATTATAGGAAGTAGTTCGTTGTTGTAGGTGTCCTCGTCGATGTTAATTACAGGGTTAGATTTTTCGCCTTGCAATTTTTGTATAAAAAGGTCTAACAATTGTTCTATCAATGTTGATTTAGTTGTGTTATCTTTACTTTTAGCTATTAAAATGTAACTTTTGTGCGTTAATTGCTCTATAAATTTGCTTTTTACTTTTAGAATTTTACCTGTAACTACATCGTATGGTGTATTATCTACTTTTATAATACGGCAATCTACATCAGTTACATTAAAACCCAGAATATAAATAGTAACCAATGGAAGTGATGCTTCTACCTCTCCGTCAGCGGTTTGAATTGTTTCAGTTGTTGCATAATTAACACCAAGATAATCGCGAAAACGCTTTATCGGGTCGGGACTATTATATTTCTGAACCTCTACCAAGATGGTTTTTGAGTCGCCGTTTTCTTCTTTTATAACTGCTTTGTAATCAAAACGAAACAAACCGTTAACTGTTTTAGCAATATTGTTATCTTCCATTAAATACTTAAAAGCATTATCGTATAAAGGGTTTAAAATTTTCATAGGTATAAAGTTTTTTACAAAGGTGTGATTTTGTATTTTTAGGAAGCAAATTTAATAAATTTTGTTGAGATAACAAAATTTTTGTGTTGTTTTTTTATCCTTGTTTTTGTCGTTGTTCCACAATTGACATTGTGGTCTATTATTGTGCCATCATTGCCTTGTCCCCGCATTCCATTTCATTTCATACAGGGCAACCGATAGGTCAAGCCTAACGGCTTTTGTGTATTCCACTAAATCGCGTAGCGATGACCTATTGTTTGCCCCGTATGCAGCCAACGGCGGAATGCGGGGTAAAATGTAATGCGATGTAAATTCCCTAATTTATAATTGATTTAGGATAAACACCATCATCAACAAGTTTTTGGATATTTTCCACCACCTGCGCTTTATCCTCTTTGTAGGTAACGCCAAACCATTTAGCATTGCTATTCAAGATTTTAACCTTATTTTCTTTATTTTTTATAACTTTGCTAAGCACAAGAGGCAAGAAAAATTCGGCTTTCAAATTTGTATGATTTTCGCTTAAAAATTCTTTAAAATAATGCTCAAAATATTTAAACGAAGAAGCCGGAAAACCCATTAAGTTCATAGAAACAGGAGTATCTGCGCTTAGTTCTTCTATGTGATTTTCAATATCGCTAATTATTTTATCGCCATCTATTGAGATTTTTGTATGCTCTTTAATATCAACAAGATAACTGTCCTTGTCGATTTCGCAAACACCACGAGCAACAGTTCCATATTCCGATAAAGTATTTTCTAATTTGTATGCCAAAATAGTAAAAGTTTCATCATTTTGCTCATACATTTTTACCAAAAAGTCTGCTATTGTTTGAAACGACTCTCTGCCATAAAAATCATCGGCATTAATAACTGCAAAAGGCTCATTTATTTTGTTGGCAGCCACCAAAGTAGCATGAGCAGTGCCCCAAGGCTTCTCTCTGCCCTCCGGCACACTGTATCCTTCCGGCAACATATCAAGCTCCTGAAAAACATAATCAACCTCGATAAAATCCTTATACTTAGCAATTATCACGTTTTTAAAATCCTCCTCAAACGATGGACGAATTACGAAAACTACCTTGCCAAAACCTGCATTTTTAGCATCGTATATCGAATAATCCATAATCGTTTCGCCCGACGGACCTACCGGGTCTAATTGCTTTAATCCTCCGTAGCGACTACCCAAGCCGGCAGCCAAAATCAATAAAGTTGGTTTCATTATTATATTATTTTTAAAAATTTGTAATTCTTTGATTATCAGTATATAGAGATATTTAATGCTTCGTCTATATATATGCAAAGAAATAAAAAAAATGATAAAAAGTTTGTATGTTCTAAAAAATTTATACTTTTGCACGCGAATTGCCCGAGTGGCGGAATTGGTAGACGCGCATGGTTGAGGGCCATGTTCTATGATTATGGAGTGCAAGTTCGATTCTTGTCTCGGGCACAAATATTTGATTACCAAGAGTTTTGTTTATTATCAAAGGAACACTTGTTGATAATCAAAAATATTAAGAAAAATTGGTGGGAGACGGAAGAATTCCCTATTTCAGTCCTCTGACTTAGGTCTTCCGTCTCTCGTTTTATTACTAACTTTAAAAATACGTATTGCTTATGTTTGTGTTGATGGTTGTAATTTTTGTTTTAGGCTATATTGGAATAGCATTAGAACACCCTTTAAAAATTGATAAAGCAGCAACTGCGCTGATAATTGGTGGATTAACTTGGACTATTTATATTCTTGGAAGTGCCGATATTTTGCCAATGCTGAACGAATCAGGTGCTTATATTAGTTCATCTTGGGCAGAATATTTAAAAGCCAACCCCAATGCAAACAATCACGAGGGAATGCTAAATTTTATAGGTCATAGCGAGATTTTGCACCATCTTGGCGAAATAGCCGAAATCCTTTTCTTCCTGCTTGGCGCAATGACTATTGTGGAAATAATCGACCACCACAAAGGATTTAACATAATTACAAATCAAATAAAAACTACCAATAAAGTAAAACTATTGTGGGTTTTGAGTTTCTTAACCTTTTTCATGTCGGCAGCACTTGATAATTTAACCACAACAATCGTTATGGTTGCCTTATTGCGAAAATTGGTAAAAGACAAGCAAACGCGTTGGTTTTTTGCAAGTATGATAGTGCTGGCAGCCAATGCCGGAGGAGCATGGTCGCCCATTGGCGATGTTACCACAATTATGCTGTGGATACACCATCAAGTAACTACGCTAAATATAATTGCAAATCTAATTATACCTAGCTTGTTCACTATGTTAGTACCTTTGGTAGTAGTGTCTTTTATAATGAAAGGCGAGGTGGAAAGACCGGAGATAGAGCAAGATACCGTAACCAATGATGTGCCCGAATGGCAACAAAAATTAATATTGATATGGGGTGTGATGTCGCTTTTGCTTGTGCCCGTGTTCAAAACATTAACACATTTGCCGCCTTATCTTGGCATGTTATTAGGCTTGGGCGTGCTGTGGGTAGTTACAGAAATAATACACAAACGAGGAAAAACATCGGAGAATAGCGAAAAATTAACGGTAGTAGATATATTAACAAAAGTAGATGTTCCTACCGTGTTGTTTTTCTTGGGAATATTGTTGGCGGTTGCAAGTTTACAGTCGGCGGGTCATTTATCGCTGTTGGCTAATGCGCTTGATAGCAGTTTGGGCAACGTATATTTCATAGGTTTAGCCATAGGAGTTTTGTCGGCTATTGTAGATAATGTACCATTAGTTGCCGGAGCAATGGGCATGTATCCTATCACTGACCCTGCGGTTGTAGAAGTTGGTTCATACGCATATAACTATATTCAAGACGGTGTATTTTGGGAATTTCTTGCCTACACTGCCGGAACAGGAGGCAGCATATTGATAATTGGTTCGGCAGCCGGAGTAGCCGCTATGGGATTAGAAAAAATCGACTTTATATGGTATATGAAAAAAATTAGTTTGTTGGCTTTTCTTGGTTATTTAGGTGGAGCCGGCGTTTACTACCTGCAACATTTGATATTCTAATTTCTTATACGTTGTATTAATACTTCGTTAAGTTGAAAACTTATCCTAAACTACATTTTTTATAATTTATTTAGGCTTTTAGCCGTTAGCCTTTTGCTTTTAGCAAATATAGTTTAATTATAAAAAGACAAAGTCTTTTTACGATAGCCAAAAGTCAAAAGCTAAAGGCTAAAAGCCAAAGAAATTTTAGCTCAAAGATTAAAAACTTTGGGCTAAATTTGTATTTGTTGGTATACTAATTACTGATTAAACACCCACAAAGATACATCAATTTCCACTTACAATATTTTTTTAAAGTATCTTATTTTGCCTGATAGTCTTTATTTCCCCTATTTCAACCCTAATTATGTATTTAATACCCCTTTGTATGTATGTAATTAGCTGATAGTTAGTGTTTTGTGAAATGTGTTTTTTGTTGTGCAATATCTTGATTATCAGTAATATAATTATTAATTGCTCATTACTACTTGTTAATTGAACGAAGTGTTGGTATTATAACTTCATCGTGAGCATTCCAATTATAATATGCTTGAAATCTTTTAGTTAATTCTTTAAGTGTTAAATTGTTGAAAATTAAAGTCTTATGTTTTTTGTGAAAGCAAGTGCTTTTATTGATGATTTACAGCTTGATATAAAAAGTTTAAAATATTTTTTAAGTTTTACGGACAACTTTTAAAAAATATAGCATTTTTAATTTGCAATATTAAATTAGTTTTATATTTTTGCGCCAATTTATGATTAAATTTCATTTTTATATCAATCTAATTAAATTTATTTATTATGATGAGAAAGTATTTTATTGTTGCTATAATTACAATTATGGCAATATCTTGTTCGCAGAAACCTGCTTCACAGAAAGTATCGAATCAAGGTAGAATAATTGAAACAGTTGTTCCTGAAAGACCGGCAGGACAAAAAGATGTTGTAGGTTTGCAAACAGAACCATTAGACACGGTCAGAGTTGGTTTTATAGGTTTAGGAATGCGTGGACCCGGTGCTGTAGAGCGTTTTACGCATATACCAAGAACAAGAACCGTAGCCTTGTGTGATATACGACCCGAAAGAGTTAAAAAAACACAGGAAATATTGACAAAAGCAGGTTTACCCGCAGCTGCTGAATATTCAGGTTCTGAAGATGCTTGGAAAAAACTATGTGAACGTGAAGATATTAATCTTGTTTACATTGTTACCGATTGGAAACATCATGTTCCCATGGTGTTGTATGCTATGGAACATGGAAAGAATGTAGCTGTGGAAGTTCCGGGTGCAATGAATTTAGATGATATTTGGGCTATTATCAACACTGCCGAAAAAACTCGTAAACACTGTATGATGCTTGAAAATTGTGTGTATGATTTCTTTGAATTAACCACTTTAAACATGGCTCAACACGGTGTATTTGGCGATATTTTGCATGTTGAGGGTGCTTATATTCATAATTTGGAAGATTTTTGGAGTGCTTATTGGAATAATTGGAGACTTGATTACAATCAACACCATGGAGGCGACGTTTACGCAACTCATGGAATGGGACCTGCTTGTCAATTACTTGATATTCATCGAGGTGACAAAATGAATGTTCTTGTTTCTATGGATACCAAAGCGTTTACAGGACCTAAGATTGTGAAGAAAAAAACAGGCAAAGAACCCAAAGATTTTAAAAATGGCGATCATACAATGACTATGATTCGTACAGAAAAAGGCAAAACTATTCATATTCAGCATGATGTGATGAATCCGCGCCCATATACTCGTATGTATCAATTAACCGGAACTGATGGATTTGCAAATAAATATCCTGTTGAGGGATATGCGTTAAGACCTACCGAAGAATTGAAAACTATGGCTCCTGACCACGAAAATTTGAATGCTCACGGTTATGTTCCTCATGATGTAAAAGAGGCATTGATGAAAAAATATAAACACCCAATTCAGGTTGAATTAGAAGAAATAGCCAAGAAAGTAGGTGGACACGGAGGCATGGATTTCATTATGGATTATCGTTTAGTTTATTGTTTGCTAAATGGTTTACCTTTGGATATGGACGTTTATGACCTTGCAGAATGGTCGTGTCTTGCACCTCTTAGCGAATTGTCTATTAGAAATGGAAATGCACCTGTTAAAGTACCCGATTTCACACGAGGAGCATGGAATAAGGAAAAAAATTACAGACATAAGTTTAAAAAATAAAAAAACAACGCGTATTTTCGTACAAAAGATTGTGTAAATCAACGAAGAGTTTTGTTTTTTTACTTAATCTGAGTGCGTAATAGGTTCTCTCATGAATTTAAGATATTCCAAAGGTCTTTTTTTTAGACCTTTGGAAGCTGAATACCCTATTTGCCGTCTATATTTCCCATGCCCACAATTTCGCTTACGCTACATTGTGGTCTATTATTTTGCCGTCCCTTGCGGGACTTGGGCGTGCGCAAGATAATTGCTAATTGAATGAATAATAAAATATACTAAACTGGGAAGTTATTGATAAGGGAATGAGGTAAGGGTAAAAAAAATCTACTCAAAAGTACCCGGGGCCGGGATCGAACCGGCACGACCGCAATGGTCATTGGATTTTAAGTCCAACGCGTCTACCAATTCCGCCACCTGGGCATTATGCGTAGAAATAAATAAAAAAAGAGCGAGAAACGGGACTCGGACCCGCGACCCCGACCTTGGCAAGGTCGTGCTCTACCAACTGAGCTATTCTCGCTTTTAAGGTTGTGAATGTTTAACTAACTTAACAAAAATCTAATCAATCTATTTGAAAGTACCCGGGGCCGGGATCGAACCGGCACGACCGCAATGGTCATTGGATTTTAAGTCCAACGCGTCTACCAATTCCGCCACCTGGGCATTTTTGTATAGAAATAAAAAGAGAGAGCGAGAAACGGGACTCGGACCCGCGACCCCGACCTTGGCAAGGTCGTGCTCTACCAACTGAGCTATTCTCGCTTTTGCGGTTGCAAATGTATAATACTTTTTTTTACTACCAAAAAAAAAATGAAACTTTTTTACTTGTTTTTACTAACTACTTTATAATCAATGATAAAATTTTTTAGTTTTTTGTAGTATTTGATGATTTTTTAGTGAATTAAGAGTTAAAAGTCGAAAATTAAGAATGATTTTTTATGTGAAAATACTAAAAATTAATAGCAAAACATAGAAAGATTTAGCAAAGAAAAACAAAAAACTAAGCATTTTTTACAGATTTTCTTCTGTTGAATTTTAATTCTTCATTTTTTCCCTTCATTCACATTATAAGTAATCGCTTGCAATTAGTTTATATTATTTTAAGGTTTATAGTCCCCAAAGGTATTTGCGACCTTTGGGGACTTCCCAAAAATTCTAAAACATTTTTTCCACTCTTTTAATTCCTGCAATTAGTGCGTCAATATCAGAATATGTATTGTATAATGCAAAACTCGCTCTCACGGTGCCGCTTATGCCAAAATAATCCATTATCGGTTGTGTGCAATGTGTGCCGGTGCGAACGGCTATGCCCATTTTGTCGAGTATCACGCCCGCATCGTAGGGGTGAATATCTTTTATCAGAAATGATATTACCGCTGATTTATGCGTAGCATTTCCATATATTTTTATGTTTTCAATTTTATTTAGTTCTTGCGTGGCATATTGCAACAAGTCTTGCTCGTGTTTTTGTATGTTTTCTATGCCTATCTGGTTTATATAGTCGATAGCCGCCGCCATGCTGATAGCTCCCACGTAGTTGGTTGTGCCCGCTTCAAACTTAAATGGCGATTTTAAATAGGTGGTTTTGTCTAATTTTACAACATCAACCATATCGCCGCCGCCTTGATATGGAGGCATTTCGTCGAGCCATTTTTGTTTGGCATATAGCACTCCGATACCTGTTTCGGCATACATTTTATGACCCGAAAAGGCGAGGAAATCGCAATCTAAATCTTGAACATCAATTGCGGTATGTTGTATGGCTTGGGCGGCATCAATTAGTACCGGAATATTGCGCTTGTGGGCTATTTCTATGATATTTTTCACCGGATTGACCGTGCCAAGCGAATTAGAGGTATGTGTAACTGCCAATAATTTAGTATTTTCGTTTATTAAATCATGTAAATTATCAATCAGCAATTCGCCATTGTCATCAAACGGAATATGTTTTAAATTGGCTCGTTTTCGTTCGCACATCATTTGCCAAGGCACAATATTAGAGTGATGTTCCATTGAGGTAACGATTATTTCATCGCCATCTTTAATAAATTGCTCGCCAAATGAAAAGGCTACAAGATTTATGGCATCAGTTGTGCCTTTGGTGAATATTATTTCGTCTTTGCTTTGTGCATTTATGAATTTTTGCACTGTTTCTCGTGCATTTTCATACATTTCTGTTGATTTATTGCTCAAATAATGAACGCCTCGATGTATGTTGCTGTTGGTTTGTGTGTAAAATTCTGAAACAGCATTGATAACTTGCAAAGGCTTTTGAGTGGTTGCTCCATTGTCTAAATAAACTAAATCTTTATTGTATATTTTTTGGTTTAATATGGGAAAATCTTGTCTTATTTTTGTGATATTCATTTTATATAAAATTACGAATTAAAAATTACGAATTACGAATTAATGAGAATTAAGAAACGGCTAAGCAAAACCTTTTAATTTTCAACTTTCAAAAGTAATATAAACAATTTGATTAGCAAAAAATAAATAAAAAAAGAGATGCTTAATGAAAAGCATCTCCGCAATAAATGTTAAAAAAAAATTATATATAATTAAAATGGATGCAAATTATTTGCTTAGTTTAACAATTCTATCGAATGAATAACCTTCGGCAATTTTAAGTCCTTTGGTTGCTTTGCCGGAATTCATGTCATATACATAAATGATGGGTTGAGTTTTTTCGGGATTTATACCAATATAAACTTTATCGCCATCTACAATAGAACGTTGCGAGAAAATACCTTGACTAAACGGCAATGGTATTTCGGTTACGTTATCTGTTGTTAAATCTAAAATAGCATAATAGCAATTGTATGATTTACTACTCCAATCAGTGCCGGTTTTTTTAGGGTCTTCAATGTATAATAAGGCTTTGTTGTCTTTTAAATAATCAACAGTTATAATTTTACCTTCTTTTCCTTTGAAACCTAAATAAGATTTATCAAATTCGGTAGTTCCTGCCTTTATTCTTACTAAGTTGCCGTGTTGTTGAGTACGTTTTTTGGCTCCGGGTAAAACAGAGTTGCAAGCGATATAATAATCGCCATTGCTGCTAAAAAATGTTTTGTTTTGTCTTAGTTCGCCGTAAGATGTACCAGCCATAAACTCAGCGCGGTCTTCATCAATTATCTTTTCAACTTTCATATCGGCAGGATTGATAAATGCAACGTGAAAATCATAGGTTTTTCCTTTCATTCCTTTTGCGGTTTTATAGGCATAAGAATATATTATCTTATTGTCAGCCTTTCTATAAGACGCCAATCCTGATGTGGTTATATACTTGTATTCTGCTTTGTCTTTATGTTTTCCCGATGGTTTGGGTATGTCTAATGTGCCTTCGGCTAATATTTTCATACTTTCAGTATTCAATTTTTTCCAGAATACTTCTTGATAATTACCATCTGAACCAAATAATACCAATGTATTATCGTCAATCCACGCATGAGAATATTTACGGTCTTGTAAAGTACTGTTGGTAAACTTTATTTCGGCAACAATCTGTACTTGGTCATTCTTAATTTGGTATTTACCAAAGCGGTCGGTTGCTTTTGGTATTTGATAATAATAATCACCCTTAATTATCGAACCAAAATTTAATTGTGATGTTACATCGGCACCTGTATTCTTAAAACTAATAACAGTGTCTTGTCCCAAGTCATTAACATCTTGAACAAGTCGGGTAGTATTTTTTTTGCTACCGGTAGATGCCCATAAATCATAATATGTTGTTGCTTTTTGCTTTTCGGGTTCTTCTACTTTGCTTTTTTCACACGATGTTGAAAACAAAATCGGCATGGCAAACAATATTGCCAATAAATAAAAACTAATTTTCTTCATTTGATACTTTTTTATTATTACTTTTTTAGTTAATTTATTAAAATTTATTATTTATTCTAATGGGCTATTGCTTTTATATTGCCCAAATTTTATATTTTTTCTACGGCGTTCGATTATTTCTGAAATATATTGCCGCCGTCAGAAGAATATTCTCCGCCGTCAGCTGACCGTCCTTCGCCGTCAAGTGATTATCCGTCGCCGTCAGCTGACCATTCGTCGCCGTCAGGTGATTATCCGTCGCCGTCAGCTGATTATTAGTCGCCGTCAGGAAAATATCCTCCGCCGTGTGAAAAACACTTCAATATGATTGTATCTTACTTATTTCTAATCAATAAATACTTTCATTTTTACGAAAAATGCTCGTCCCGGCTTTTGCATCATGTAATTATCATACACCATTGCATTAAATATATTAGAACAATCAAACGATAGGTTGTATTTATTCTGTTTAAAAGCGTAAGATATATTTACATTGCTAACATATTGGGTCGGAATGGTCGATTTGCTCTTTAAACTGCCGTATCCTTCCCATGTTAGATAAAACCAATGAACATATTGGAAATCATAAGCCAATTTTAACTGCGAACCTTGTATTCCTACGTTGTAAAACGAATATTCTACGCCCGAATTGGCATAAAGCCAAGGTTTGTTTGGCACTTTGTTGTTGTACGTTATATCAGGCTTGCCGTTTAGTTGATATTTCGTTTTGCTGCGCTCGTCAATATAGCTCGCATTTGCTTTTAGCTTCAATTTATTATTAAAATTGTAAGACAATTCTCCCTCCACACCTTTTATTTCTACACTTGCCACATTTTCGTATTGGCTAAGTCCATCGGAGGCAGAAATCAATAACATTATATAGTTTTTCGTGTTTCTTAAAAAGAAATTTGTTTCGTAATTAAACCTATTTGAGCCGCCCGACTGAATATTTCCTAATATACCAAAATTAAAGTTGTTGCCTGTTTCCGGCTTTAAGTTGAAATTTGGATATACCGTTGTTCCATTTCCCAAAACCTCTCTTGCCAATGGCAGCCTCATGCTATGTTCGTAAGATGTTTTGAAAAATAGCTTCTCCGACAGCTTAAATCTTGAGCCTGCACCATATCCTATTTCGTTGGTTTGCGTTTTGCCGGCATTCTCTTGCGCACCGGTAATCCAATATAAATCATTTTGTTTTACCTCTAAATAAGATAGGTAATCTTTTACGAAAAAGGTATTTATTAACCTATTATTCAAAAATCTTTGTCTGTATGACAATCCAAATATATGTTTTACGAAACTATCTTCGGTTTCTTCAAAATCTTCGTCAAATTCATCATATCGTTTGTTGTAAATACTGCTAACGATATAGTTAAAATTAAGATTATGATGCGAATTTATTTTATAATCGAAATTTACACGCCCTATCATTAGCGGACGTTTATAGTGTCGATACGATTTTGAGCGTCCTGTTATCTCATTTCTCGAACTGTTTATGTAATCGCCATTCCAATCGTATTTTCTAAAAACAGTGTCGATTGTTACCGAATGCCTGTTTGTGTACGACAATAACATATTCAGTTTTAACTTCTCAATTATAAAATTTCTCTTTATATATCGTGCTGATATTTTATAATTATCGCTATTTCGTTCGGCTGCACCGTAAACTATCTTTTGGGTTGAGCCTGTTTGCAATTCTTTTTCGGTTTTTGTATAAGATGTTGATACAAAGAAAGCATCTGCCCAGCGTTTGTTTCTTACTCCTATGTCAATTTGTCCTACAAATGACAAATAATCGTTATGAAATCGCTTCCGGTTTCCTTTTTCAAACTTAGAATTGCTTTCGTTCCACACTTCTACATCTTTCACCAAGTAATTATTATTAGAAAATACGAAAGAAATCATTGGTTTAATGATAATACCCGATTTTCCCGCCACATACTTGGCGTTTAGGTTTGCCTTATGCGTATTAAACGAGCCAAACCCATAAGAAGCATCAATATAATTGTGTTTTTTCTTCGATGTTACGATATTTACCGCCCCACCAAGAGCATCAGCACCAAGATGAGTGGGCACAACGCCCTTATATATTTCCACATGGTCAACAATATTCACCGGAAGATTGGCAACATTCACTCCCGCGCCCATCGTAGCCATCGGAACACCGTCTATAAAGTATCTTACTGAATTTCCCGAAAGCCCGTTTATTGACATATCAAAATTTCCACCAACTCCGCCGTCTTCTCTGATTTTTATACCGCTGCTTTTGCCGATTATACTGTTTAGGTTGCTTACTATTGCCGCCTGTTTGCCCACTTCCAATGAATTTACCGAAAATAGGTCTTCTTTTCTGCGCGTATTGTTATTTTTGCCATAAACAGCCACTGCATCAAGGGCAACCGCGTCTTCTTCGAGTACAAAGTTCTTGGTTGTATTCTTATCTAAAACTAAATCGACCGTCAAGGTTTTATACCCGATAAAACTAACCGTTATCTTATACTTTTGATTTGCTTGTAATTTGAAATGATACAATCCTTTATCATTTGAATATGCACCCCTGTCTGTTTGCTCGGCATGTATTAAAGCCTGCGCAATTGCTTCGCCTTTTTTATTGCTTATTTTCCCCGACAACACAACTTCCCTCGTTTGCGCTTGGGTATAATGATAGCAAGGGCTAATCCAATTAATCAATATTAGTAAAAATATTGATACAACGTATTTATTCATTAAATTTATTTACTACTATATGGTATGATATAGGAATGATACACTATGTCGCCTTTATTCCTGAAAGCGCATTTAAAATATATAAGAATTTGTTTAATAGGTCTTCTGGCTTTCCTATGTTTAAGCAACCTTCCCGATATTTTTAAAATCAGTGGTTGTTAAATGCTTAAACATTTTTTTGTAGGATTACAGTTGCAGGTACAGCTACGGATTTGCACCGTATTCCCTTGGATTAAACTGCCGCAAAGGTAGGTGCTTTTTTGTATTTAACAAATTTTTTTTGTTTTTTTGCAGAAATTCTTTTTAATTTGTTCGGAAAATGAAACCCGCATTGCAAACAAAATAAGGAAGCATACTACTTTGTTTTAATTTTTCATTCTTCATTTTTAACTTTTAATTTCATTTATAATCTATCATGGAAAATTT
>PDWI01008328.1_pt1 | contig 12917 bp, 13 predicted proteins | sample 1430891 | NCBI WGS metagenome assembly PDWI01 (sample SAMN01162508, study PRJNA174530) | Oral metagenome, whole genome shotgun sequencing project. | biome: Marine environment; feature: Marine mammal; material: Swab sample of the gingival sulcus; isolation source: swab sample of gingival sulcus... | reverse complement strand
TCTCATACTGTAACGACAAATCGAGCTTCCTCTTGAATATCTTCTGTACTATAAAAATAAGTAGCGGCTTGAATATCAAATTTAGCAATAAATAAATAAGACCGGCAAGCAGTATTATCATAAAGAATCCTAGTATTTGCCAAAGCTTTACCCCCATAAATGTTCCTCCTCCCAATTTTGATAGATACTTTTCTATCAAATCATCACCAAAAGGATAAATATCACTATACAATCGTTCAATTTCATCATAACACGAAGGCGCGTAGTACCAATTACCATTTATTTTTTCGACAAATATCTGTGGAAGTCTTTCGGGAAATATAATATATCTATTCTTAGCCAAAGTGCTATCTACATAATTAGAGATGTTTGGTATTTTATTAACGGGAACAAACAAGCCCATGCCGTCATAAACTTTTTTCAGCTTTTTAGATAATTTTATCAATTTGGCTTTGCCGACAGTACCATAAAATGACCTCGCCGATAATTCGGGATTATAATCAGGTTGATTGAGGTGATTGAGATGATTAGTAACACATTTGTAAGGCGTATCAAGATTACCTTCATCTTGTCCATTGGCGATACCAAAATATAGAGTCACCAACAATAGTAATAATATTTTTTTTAAATATTTACTCATAATCAAGTTATTATTTATATTTTAGGATTATAATAGTATTAATTTCACCGCTGGTTATTCAAAGGTTTCTCTAAATTAAACCTAAAATTTGTGGTATAGAAAAAATAGTGTAAATCCTGTCAAAAATACAATACCGGCAATACTCAAAATATGCATCACAATACCCGGTCTAGCCTCTTCGGGAAAATCCTTAGATGTTACCAAACGATAATTGATAACGGCAATAATGGGTGCTACAAGAAATGATATTGTAGTCGCCACATCTATAAGAAATTTGAACCCCTTAGGATTTTGGCTAAAATACAACACTACCAAAAAGCCACCAACCCCTGTCACCATCAACGCAATTAAATACGGAATTTTATTTTGATAAACATCTGATTCTTTCAAAAACATCAGTTCGCCAATCCTTTCTATGCTTCTGGCATATCCGTCGAATAGACCCAACGTAGTACCGAACATTATCGAAAAACCTGCTGCCGCAATAATCCAATAGCTCCATTGACCAATAGTTGTAGTGTATAAACTTATCACTTTATTGGCAAATAAAGCGCTGCTCTGCGGCATCTCATTACCCGTACCAAACACCAAATAAGTACCAAGTGTCAAAAAACACAAGGATAAAACAGCAGAAATCCAATAGCCGAAACTGAATTCTCGCAATGTTTCTTTCAAAGAAGGTTTTTGCTCCAAAGCCTTATGCTTTTCGAGAGTCCAAAGGCTTGCCCAAGTCGATAAATCCACAGCAGTAGGCATCCACCCCATTAAAGCTATCAGAAAAATAACATTGGAATCGTCAAATACATTAGGCGCAACAACCTCACTTATGTCAGCACTAGGCCCTCGATAAACAGCTACGATAAAAGCAATAAGAGTAGAGATGAAAAGCACTAAACCAACGACTTTCATCAATGAGTCCAAGACACTGAATTTACCAATAGACAATATCCCTAATGTAACCACAAATAACAAAATAACCGGAAAAAGCTTATAGTTTACAATAGATTTTAATCCGAACAAATTGTCCATAAATCCGGAGGTAACGGCTCCAACTGCTGCCGTCACAAAAAACATCGTACTAATGGTAATTATAAAATAAAAAAACAAAACCCATTTACCTTTTTTGTAATAACCGTCTATTAAACTGGTACCTGTTGCTCCGGCATACCTTGGCCCAAATTCAAAAAACGGAAACTTCAACACATTAGCCAAAATGACCGCCCACAACAAGCCAAAACCATAAACAGCTCCTGCCCTTGTCGATTGCACCAAATGAGATACACCTATAGCGGTTGAAGCAAAAAGCACTCCCGGACCCAATATTTTTAGTAATCGTCTCATACATTATCGTATTAACCATAAATTTTGAAAACACACTCGACGACAAAGGTAAAATTAATATTTTATAAAATTTTAGTTTAACACTATCGTTTTGATTTATTGGGGAAAAGTGGGAAGCGAAAGCAGTTATTAGTTTTTAATTTTTAGTTTTTAATTGCGCTCTGACGGAAGCGTATTTAATGGTTAATGCACACTGACGTGTGTAATGACGAATTAAAAATTACGAATCATTTGCTTTGCGACCTTTGCGAAAAATCTTTGTGACCTTTGTGGTTAAAAAGTGGGAAGTGGGAAATCGGAAGAAAATAAAGAATTAAAAAAAATAAGGACTAAGGGCTAAAAGCAAAAAAAATAAAAATATGAAAAAAATTCTACTTTCTGTCTTAATTCTAAGCTCTGCTTATCAGGTAAATGCTCAATTTTTAAACAAATTATCAATCGACCTTAATATTGCAAGATATTCTAGTGAGAATACCCGATTCAGTAGTGATATCTATCCAAATAAGATGTCATACATAACAGGTTTCAATATAGGCTACAAGTCATCAGATAAATTTCGTCATTATATCGGAATTAGAAAAATATACATAAATGATCGATTATTCCCAGGCTGTCCTTGTGGCTCTTATGAACGATTTCACAAGGAAGGATTTGAATTAAACATAGGTACAAAGATTTCATTTAGAAGTAATAAAAGAATATTTGTAAGTTATGGGCTTGAGATATTTGGAGAACAATATAAATCCTTAGGTTTCTACCACAGATACCCTGATAATCGTTTAGTGATAGATCGAAGATCTGATTATTACTTTGGAATAGCTCCAAGTCTAGCATTAAATTTAAGAATCATAGACAGAGTGTTATTTTTTGTTGACACCAGATATCGGCTTGGTGGAGTATATTCTACGAAAAAAGACAACAATAGTGGAAATAAACAAAGTGAGACATATTTTGAGAGCATATTTGACCCTATAAATTCAATAGGGATTAGGTTTGAGTTGTAGGCGAGTGGGAAGTGGGATTTTTTTGGATGAAAGACCGAAGCATTTGCCTCTATCGTATAGGGGTATTATACCATGTTAAATAACACAGCCTCTTCCATTTAGAATTGATATAAATAGATCTAATAATTACAGCTTTAATAAAAAATAACTAGCTTTGCCCAAAAATAATAAGTAATCATGGAACTATCACACATAGAACACATAGGAATAGCTGTAAAAAGCATTGAGGAATCTAAGTCCTATTACGAGGGAGTTTTAGGCTTAAAATGTTATTCAGTCGAAGAAGTTGCTGACCAAAAGGTAAAGACTGCCTTTTTCAAAATAGGACAGACCAAAATAGAGCTTTTGGAGCCTACGGCAGACGACAGCCCGGTAGCAAAATTCATAGAAAAAAGAGGAGAAGGCATACATCACATTGCATTCGCTACCGACGATGTAAACAAATCGCTCAAGGAGGCAGAAGAAAAAGGTGTAAGGCTGATAGACAAACAAGCAAGAAAGGGAGCCGAAGGATTACAAATAGGGTTTTTGCATCCGAAATTTACCAAGGGAGTATTAACCGAACTTTGTGGTAAAAAATAATTTAGTTAGAAAACATAAATAATTAATAGTCATGTCGCGTCAAGAAGAAATACAAAAATTGATAAAAATGCGTGAAGAGGCTCGTCTCGGAGGCGGCGAGAAACGCATCGAAAAACAACATGCTCAGGGTAAGTACACAGCTAGAGAACGTATCGAAATGGTACTTGATGAGGGAAGTTTTGAAGAATACGATATGTTCGTCAAACACAGATCTACCAACTTTGGACTAGAAAAACAACAATATCTTGGTGACGGTGTGATAACCGGTCACGGTACTGTAGACGGCAGAATAGTCTATATTTTCGCCCAAGACTTCACAGTATTTGGTGGTTCTCTATCGGAAACATACGCTTTGAAAATATGCAAAATAATGGATCAGGCTATGAAAGTAGGAGCACCCGTTATTGGCATAAATGACAGTGGTGGCGCCAGAATACAAGAGGGCGTAATGAGCTTAGCCGGTTATGCGGAAATCTTCCAACGCAATATTTTAGCATCGGGAGTCATCCCTCAAATATCAGCAATATTTGGTCCTTGCGCAGGTGGAGCAGTCTATTCGCCGGCACTTACTGACGTGGTGATTATGAGCGACAAGACAAGTTATATGTTTGTAACAGGCCCAAAAGTTACCAAGACCGTAACCGGAGAAACAATTTCTACAGAAGATCTAGGAGGTGCTACGGTACACGCCACTAAATCGGGCGTAGCCCAATTTAGAGCTGACGATGAGGACGAAGGCATAATGCTGATTAGAAAAACTCTAGAGTATCTGCCTCAAAACAATATGGAGGATCCCATTCAAACAACTTGTACAGATCCAATTGACAGATTGGACGATGGTTTGAATGATATAATTCCGGAAAATCCAAATCAACCCTACAATGTAAAAGATATTATATATACTATTGCGGATGATGCTGAGTTCTTGGAATTTCACAGACATTATGCCAAAAACATAGTTGTAGGCTTCGTCAAATTTGATGGCAGACCTGTTGGAGTAGTTGCTAACCAGCCTAACTTCCTGGCAGGGGTACTCGACATTGAGGCATCTAGGAAGGCAGCAAGATTTGTGCGTTTGTGTGATAGCTTCAACGTGCCGATATTAACACTTGTTGACGTGCCGGGATTCCTACCGGGTAGTAATCAGGAGTATGGAGGTATAATCGCTCACGGAGCAAAACTGCTTTTTGCCTACGGTGAAGCCACAGTACCCAAAGTAACTATCACTTTGCGTAAGTCTTATGGTGGAGCTCACGATGTTATGAGCTGTAAGCAATTGCGAGGCGATATCAATTATGCTTGGCCCTCTGCTGAAATTGCTGTAATGGGAGCAAGCGGAGCAGTGGAGATACTAGAAGGCAGGAAATTGCGCAGTATGGAAAATGAGGAAGAAAAAGCAAAATTCATACAGGAGAAAGAACAAGAATATACGGATAAGTTTGCAAATCCTTATGTGGCTGCTCAATTTGGCTTTATTGATGATATAATAGAGCCTAGAAATACTAGATTCAGAATAATAAGAGCATTTAAAACTCTTGAGAATAAACGGTTGACAAATCCTCAAAAGAAACATTCAAATATACCTTTGTAATTATGATAGATAGTTCAAATTTTACGATTGCCGTCGTTGGCTACGTTATCGTTTTTTTAGCGTTGCTCATACTCTATGTGGTATTTGCCAATTTACCAAAGCTATTAAAATTGAAATCGTATCTGAGCAGAAAGAAAAAAAGCCTATTGCAGAATGGTAATAATGGTAACGGGGAAGAGGATTATGTGGAAATGACAGGACAAGAAAATGCTGCAATAGCTACAGCTATATACATGTATTTGTACCAAATGCACGATGAGGAAAATACTACGATTACAATTAAAAAGGTAAAAAAGGACTATACGCCTTGGAGTTCAAAGATACACTTTATGAATAATCAATTGCCTAGATAATAAGGGCAAAACGACACGATTAAAATGAGTATAAGTGGAAAGACGGAAGAAATTAGTTATTAGTTTTGAGTTTTGAGTTATTAGTTTTGAGTTGCGCTCTGATGGACGTGAAGTTAATTGAAGATGAAGAATTAAAAGTGAAGAATTAAAGGCACGCAATGGCGCGCTTATCTTAATGAATCTTAATTTCTTAATGGTTAAAAAGTAGGAAGTGGGAAGAATTTTGAGTAATAAATGCTAACACCTAATACATACCTAAAAAAAGCCAAAAAATATAAATAGATGAAAAAATTTAGTTTTAAAATAAGAGGAAATAAATATGACGCTGTAATAAATAGCTTTGAGAAAAACATCGTCGATATAGATATTAACGGTACAAACTATAAAGTTGAGGTTGAACAGGACGTGACACCTATTCAAAAGCCAAAAACACCTAAATTGGTGAGAGCTAAAGTACCTACAAAAGCAGGAGATGAAAATATTGTAAGCAAAAAAGCGATGTTGGTAAAAGCTCCCTTGCCCGGGACTATAATATCTATAAATTGTAAGCAGGGAAATACCGTAAACGCAGGTGACACACTACTCGTTATGGAGGCTATGAAAATGGAAAATAACATCCAAGCCGAAGCTACAGGAAAGGTAAAATCCATTATGGTTGCTGCCGGAGAAAGTGTACTACAGGGAGATATTTTGATAGAGATGGAATAATGCTATATTTAAGATAAAACTGAAAAAATACAACGATGAAAAAAGCATTAACGCTAGTGGCGGTTTTTGCCATATTATATGCCATATCGGGTTTGTTTATACAAGGCAAAGTTCCCGATTACAACAAAGAGCAAAAAGAGCAAAAGAAAACGAACATTGAGCTGCTCACTAAAGGGAAGTGGATAAATAAGTCCGGGGGATATAAGATAAATAACGAGTCCGAAGAAACTAAAGAGCGATACAAAACCTTTACTTTCAAAAAGGACAACAGCTTTTTGTTAGATTCTGCAAAACACAGATATACAGGAAGATGGGAAATAATAGATGATCACGTACTTTTGGTATTCGAAGAATCCGAAGTAACACATTTATTTAAAAATACAGATCCCAATAATTCAAATAACTCATATCTCTCTAAAAAAGAAATTATAAAGTTGGGAGATAGAACAGGTAGAATTGAAGGTAGCAACTTACACCTTTCCGACGGTGCTACTTACGAAAATTATCCGGGAGCTATTGCCGGTTTGCTCAATTTTTTTGAGTTTTCGGGCTTTGCCAATGCCCAACTTGGACATTTTTTGATGATTTTAGCCGGCTTGTTCTTTATTTTTCTCGCCATAAAGTACGATTATGAGCCTTTGCTTTTGGTTCCTATCGGAATAGGAATTTTGATAGGTAATATTCCTATGTTTCAGGTTGCCGATTTCAATCTAAAGTTAGGAATATACGAGCCCGGTAGTGTAATGAATTATCTCTATCAGGGAGTGGTACAGGGCTGGTATCCACCTCTTATATTCTTGGGAATAGGTGCTATGACCGATTTTTCTTCACTTATTTCCAATCCTAGACTGATGCTACTCGGGGCAGCGGCACAGATCGGTATATTTGCGACATTTATAGGAGCCTTGTACTTAGGTTTTGCACCTCCCGAAGCCGGAGCAATAGGCATAATCGGTGGTGCTGACGGTCCTACTGCGATATTTATATCCTCAAAACTAGCAAATGGTATGAATGTTCTGCCAGATGGAACAACCGTCAAAAACCTCATAGGACCCATTGCGATAGCAGCATATTCTTATATGGCTTTGGTGCCGGTTATTCAACCTCCGATAATAAAGCTATTGACCACAAAAAAAGAGAGAAAAATTAAGATGAAACCACCAAGAGTGGTAAGAAAATCTGAAAAAATACTATTCCCGCTTATAGGATTATTACTGACCGGATTTCTATCGCCTACTTCATTGCCTTTGTTGGGAATGTTATTCTTCGGAAATATCCTGAAAGAAAGTGGTGTAACAAAAAGATTGGCAGATACAGCAAGAACGTCTTTGATTGACGTAATCACAATATTACTGGGAGTTACAGTTGGAGCATCTACACAAGCTGATGTTTTTCTAACCAAAAGCTCTATTTTAATATTTATTCTTGGAGCTATTTCCTTTATGGTAGCTACTGCCGGAGGAGTATTATTTGCCAAATTGATGAATTATATGTCGCCAAAAGACAATCCCATCAATCCTATGATTGGAGCTGCAGGCGTTTCCGCCGTTCCCGATAGTGCTCGTGTCGTTCAGGTTGAAGGTCTAAAGGAAGATCCTAATAATCATCTATTGATGCACGCGATGGCTCCCAATGTTTCGGGAGTGATAGGTTCGGCGATAGCAGCCGGTATACTGTTAAGCTTTTTAATGTAATTTAGATAAAAAAATAGAGGCGCGCAAACAAATGCGCGCCCCCCTTACAGACTAATAATTTATCATTGCTTTTAATCATTTGAAATTAAACATATCTTCAAATTCTTCTTTTGTAGGAAAACTAATAAATTCTACACTCCAAGCTTTATTACAAGCATTGCTCCAAGTGGCATTGATGTCTTTTAACCAATCATTATTACTAACGGGATCAAAATCCGAATCGTGTTGTATACAAAAAAGATTGGGATTATTTTGTGCCCACATTTGCCTCATATTATTATTATTTTGATTGTCGACATTAAGACTTGTCAATTGGTTATTGAAAACCCACAATCTCGTCAGAGCGGTATTATAAGACACATCAAGATTTGTAAGTTGGTTGTCATCACAAGCCAAGGTGGTCAAATCCACATTATTAGACACATCTAAACTTGTAAGTTGATTGTCTTCACACCACAATTCAATCAAATAAGAATTAGTATATAGGTCAAGACCGGTAAGTTGGTTACCCTCACAATACAATTCTGCCAAATAAACATTTTTAGAGACATCCAAACTCGTAAGTTTATTATAAGCACATTTCAAAGATATCAAAGCAGTATTGTTAGACAAATCAAGGCTTGTAAGCCTATTGTCATAACATCCAAATGTAATCAAATCAATATTTTTAGACACATCAAGACTTGTAAGTTGATTGCCATCACAGTAAAAATTGGTCAAAGCAGTATTGTTAGATACATCAAGGCTTGTAAGTCGGTTCTCGTAACACCAAAACGTAGTCAAAGCGATATTCTTGGTAACATCAAGATTTCGAAGTTGGTTATCATGACATCTCAAATCGGTCAAAGCAATATTTTGAGAAACATCAAGACTTGTAAGTCGATTATTATTACAACTGAACAACGTTACCTTACCATAAAGAGTAAGACTTTGCGAAGCTATCGTATAAGAAGTTTCATCATACGGAACCGATGAAAACTCTATTATAGATTCTCCACTGTCCTTTACTCCATTGTTGTTAACATCAAGCCATACCTCCTGACGGTCAGCTGGTGCAGCATCAATAACGAGGTGAACTTGATCTCCTATGTTATTATCGGTAGTAAACGTGATTTTGTTTTGAGCATTTAAAGAGTTTACAAATACTAAGGCAAAAACCACAATTGCCATCTTGCGAAATTTTGTAAAAATATTATTCATTACATAAAAATTTTGAGGTCAAAAAATAATTAATTCTATCAACTAAATACACTGCAAAATAACCACAAAAAGAAATACGCGACCCGACTTTGTGGTTGAACGGTAGAAATTCCGGGACGAGATGCAGCATTTTGTGGTTGAACGGTAATCTGCATAAACTGTCAAAGAACAAAAAATCAATACGTACTAAGAGCTACACAACTTGAATATATTCGGCTTCCAAATATCAAGATTCGACTAACAAATCGGCGCTAATCGGTCAAAGGGCAGGAGGTTCTTTCTTAAAAAGACGATACTTCGAGGTGTCGTCAAATACTTAATAAACTACAATATGCTATCTACCGTCAAATATACACCATAAATATGAATTTAGCAAGTTTTTTTTCATCACTTTCATTTTTTATTGGCTTTTCACACATTTTACAACATTAAAAAGCCATAAAAAGCAAGTAAGAAACTATCATATTTGTTATTTTAAGATTTTTTAAATACAATTAGCATAAAAATAATAGAGCGTGCACTTCTGCACGCCTATTATACATAACAACTAACAACTTATTATTTCATCATTTACAAGGTTCATTAAGAGAAACCTACTTACACTAAAGCCGTTGTCCCCACAACAAAATCTGCTCATATAGACACAATCTTTCGAAAAGTTTCCCCAAGCGGTATAATATTTCGGATAGTACCAACCAAGATTAATCAATTTAGCATCTTGATTTCCTGATGAAGTATCTATCCAAGCTAATACTTCGAAATCCAGTGCCAAATATAAACCTATAAACAATATGTTTACGACATTTAGGGGTATATAGGGGGACTTGGCAGTAGGATTACACGAGTATTCTGTATTGTTCCATTTTACAGTAGCTTTATTACACCGGTCATTATAAAGCTCTATTGATTCTTCAGCGGGGACAAATTCGGCAATATATCGTATTACATAAAAACGCTCAGCATTATATTTTGTATTAGCATCTATAATGTTGTTATTGGCATTCACAACTTCAATACTTTTGAATTGATTGCCAAAACAATTGAGATAAGCTAAAAACATTGGCTCATTTCCCAATAAATTGATATTTGAATCATTGTGACAAATATCGAAACATCGAAAATTTATTGCGTTATAAACTTCTTCTTTAGAATTTGATAATAACTCAAATATAGATTCTCTACCACAATTTATTTTGTCATCGTTTGAATAGGAATACTCATTCAATTCACCTGTTTTTGATACATTCGTACTGCTATTCAATTTATTTATTACACTCTTTGTAGCATCAAATATGGTTACATCTTGAATATCCGAGTAATTAGACAAAAATACTCCCAAAACAACAGGTGACGTTTCCTTAAATTTATTATACACATTAAGCATAATCCAAATTTTAGAAGAAACCTTTGAATAAGTATTCAAAGATTTCTAGAAGAATACAATCTCTAAAAAACCATATTCGAGTAAAAAAATAATCTATTAGTCATCATCAACTAAATATGATGCAAAGTAACCACAAAAAGAAATGAGCCGCTTGACTTTGTGGTTGAACGGTAGGAATTCCGGGATGAAATGCAGTATTTTGTGGTTGAACGGTAATTTTCATTTTTTTCGCCAAATAAAATCTTGACACAAATTCGACACAAAACCTAGCTTTACTCCATTCACACAAGGTATTCATAAATACAAATGGCATAAAATTTTTTCTTACCTCAAACTAGCTTCATATTTTGAATTACACAAATATTTCTACCGGTTTTTAGCCATTGCCTTTTAGCTTCATCGGCAACTTACCTCCAATCGATTTACCCTTTTCTATTAATTTGGAATAGTATTTGTATAAGAGTGTTAGAGAGATCGGGTTAAATTCCTTGAATTGTGATATTAACGGTAATTTATGGACATAAGTAATGAAATTGTTTCTTTCCTGTTTTCGGTTGGTAAGGTTAATCTTCCGGGGTTAGGTTTGTTGAAACTTGAAAAGTCATCTTCCGTAATTAGCCCTGCAAAAACAAAAATATCGGGACCAAAGTACTCCGTTAAATTTATAGAAAAAGAATTCGATGAGAAAATTCACCATAAATTTGTAGAATACCTATCAAATAAATACTCTAAAGAAAAAGCATATTTCGAGGAAAGGATAAAAAAAACATCAGCTATTATACTCAATAATGTTTTAAATTTTGGAAGTACCGAGATAAAAAACCTGGGAAAAATAGCTATAAAAGATGAAAAGAAAACTTTTGAGATGATGCCTTTTTTACAGGAAGTTCTAGATAAATCCTACCCCGATTTACCAATGGTCTATATAAACAGGAAAAACGATATTGACTTTGTTGATAAAAAAGATAACAAAAATATAACAGGTTTGTACACTGCAAAAAAACGTAAAAGAAATAGCAAAGGATGGATTCTGCCTTTAATAATATTAACTTTGATTAGTATGGTACTTGTACTCTTACTTTACGCTCTATTCTACGTTATTGACTCCGGCGAATCTAAAAAAACGCCTTCTACAAAACAAACAGCGATAGCAATTGTCAAAGATACAACTACGACAAAAGACTCTACTTTAGCGTCGGAAGACAAAATATTTGAGCAATACGCTGAAAATGATTCTTCGGTATCTGATACTAAAAATACCCCTTTAAAAGGCAATAACGATAAGGGTAAAAAATCTAAACCGAAAACAAAGCCTAAGAAAAACAAGAAAATTAAGAAAAAATCAACGGTAGCCAATAGCGATGAATACAAAGACTTGGATAAAATAAACTTAACAGAATTGCTTAATTTCGGTCCGGAACTTATCAATCAGTACGATAAAAGTTGCATTATAATAGTGGGGTCTTTTATAAAAAAGTCCAATGCATCTAAAATGCTACAAAAAATGTATAATGACGGATTTACACCCTATGTAGAAAGATACGGAGAATACCACAGAACGGGAGTTATCTTCGAAAATAATTCAGTTTAATTCCATTGTTCTGATTACCTTTGCAAAAAAATTATATTAATGGGGAAAATTATTGCAATTACGAATCAAAAAGGAGGGGTTGGTAAGACCACTACGGCTGTAAATTTGGCTGCTTCTTTGGCGATATTAGAAAAAAAAGTACTGTTGGTCGATGCAGATCCTCAAGCTAATGCCACATCAGGATTGGGGATAAAATCTGATGATATAGAATACACACTCTATGAGGCAATGACCAACGAGGCAGTAATAGAAAATTCAATAGTAGGTACTGAGATAGAAAGCCTAAGCCTAATTCCTTCAAGTATAGATTTGGTAGGTGCCGAAGTGGAATTGGTAAATATCGAAAATCGAGAATATGTTTTGAAAAACGTTCTGGATAAAATCAAAGATAATTACGATTACATTCTCATAGATTGCCTGCCCTCTTTGGGCATACTCGCCATTAATGCTTTGGCTGCTGCCGATTCGGTCATTATTCCAATACAAAGCGAATACTTCGCACTCGAAGGAAGGGCTTGGCAAATTGAAGGACACGATAAACGCCGTGAAAGATTCCTTTAATCCTGATTTGGAGATAGAGGGAATTTTAGTAACTATGTATGACCAAAGATTGAGAGTATCAAGTTTGGTAGTTGACAATATCAAAGAAATAGTTACCGATAAGGTATTCGATACCATTATAAACAGAAATTCTAAAATAAACGAGGCGCCTATGGTTGGCAAGCCTGTGGTATTATATGATGCTTCGGCAAGAGGCTCTGTAAATTACCTCAACCTCGCCTATGAATTTTTGGTACAAAACAACGATAACATTTAATTAAGCTAAAGA
>PDWI01007706.1_pt1 | contig 12918 bp, 12 predicted proteins | sample 1430891 | NCBI WGS metagenome assembly PDWI01 (sample SAMN01162508, study PRJNA174530) | Oral metagenome, whole genome shotgun sequencing project. | biome: Marine environment; feature: Marine mammal; material: Swab sample of the gingival sulcus; isolation source: swab sample of gingival sulcus... | reverse complement strand
ACTTTCGGCGAAATGCTGACCGATAATTTGCAGACCAACGGGTAAACCACCAGAAGATCCAACCGAATGCGAAATCGCCGGCAAACCAGCTAAATTAGCGGTAATCGTACACATATCATCGTTATAGTCAAAATCTTGTCCTAGTTTCGGTGCAGTGCTTAAAGCGGTTGGCAACATAATACTATCAACTTGTTGAAAAACAGCATTAAATTGATTTAATATTGCTCGGCGCATTTTTTGTGCCTTGACATAATAAGCATCAAAATAACCTGCTGACAAAGCAAACGTACCCAACAAAATACGACGTTTAACTTCTGCCCCAAAACCTTCGGTGCGAGATTGCGTATAGAGAGCATTTAGGTCGTCACTTTTATCACTACGATAACCATAACGCACACCGTCAAAACGGGATAAATTCGATGAACATTCTGACGATGACAAGACATAATATGCCGCCACACACAGCTCTGGGTCTGGTAGTTCTACATCAATAAACTCAACGCCTTGTTTTGCATAAATACCGATAGCTTCTTGGTATCTAGCTTGCATTTCCGGGTCTTGGATACGCTCAAATAATGACTTCACTAAACCGACTTTTTTGCCCGATAACGCATTATTTAAGCCAGTTAAATAATCGCCACCTGCAATCTCCACCGATGTTGAATCTTTTTTATCGTGATGAGCCACAGCAGTTAAAGCAATGGCACAATCTTCTGCCGTGTGGCTAAAAATTCCGGGTTGATCAAAACTTGAGCCAAATGCTACCACACCAAAACGGGAAACTCGCCCGTATGTCGGTTTCAACCCCACTAAACCACAAAACGCTGCCGGTTGGCGCACCGAACCACCAGTATCGGTACCAAAAGCTATTGGAGCCAGACCTGCCGCCACTGCTGCCGCTGAACCACCCGACGAGCCACCTGTACAATGATTTGGATTGAAGGGATTGGCAACGTGACCAAAGGCTGAATTTTCATTGGTTGACCCCATTGCAAATTCGTCCATATTGGCTTTGGCGACACTAACACTGCCCTGTTGTTGCATTAAATCAACTACCGTTGCATCATAGACTGACATATGATTTTCTAGAATTTTTGAGGCACAGGTAGTCGGATAATCTTTCACATTGAAGTTATCCTTGTAAATAATCGGTATCCCTAACAAAGCATTTTTCTGACCCGTACTGATTGCTTGATCAGCCTGTTTGGCCTGTTGTATTGCCAAGTCATCGCAGGTCGATAAAATCGCATTGGACGTATCATTCTTAATTAGTTCTAATGTTTGTTCACATAATTCAGTTACCGATAATCGTCTATTATCTAACTGACTGCGCAGTGTTTTCAATGTTTGAAAGCGAATTGACATAAAAACTCCTTATTCAATAACTTTAGGAACTAAAAAAAGACCGTCGGCCACCTGCGGAGATTGGGCTTGAATTTCATCGCGTGGGATATCGGCGTTGGCAATGTCGTCACGCATTGCTTGTTGAATTTCCAGCGGATGGTAAAGTGGTTCTAAATCTGCAATATCACCCATATTAATTTTATCCAACATATCCAAAACACCAACAATTTTTTGTAATGTTTTTTCTTTCTCTTCATCGCCCACATTAAGCTTGGCCAATTTTTCAATTTGTTGGAGTATGTCGTTATTAATTTTCATAGTTTACTCGTGTTAATTTATTAAGTTACCTTTTTTGTCAGGTAATAATTTCAAATGCTGGTTAAATTATCCAATATTTTTAATATACGTTTTTCAATAAAGTCGCTATAATACCCGTTTGCAGTATTATCCATAACTATCGGACAAAAACAAACCGTTAGTTGGTATTTTATCATAACGTCGCTAAGCGACTTAAAATTTTTAGTAAGGATTTATTTTATGTTTAAATGGTTTCGCAGTTTATTTTCCAGCGATTTAGCAATCGACTTGGGCACAGCAAATACACTAATTTATTTAAGCGGAGAGGGCATTGTCCTCAATGAACCCTCAGTGGTAGCAATTCGTACTTTACCCGAAGGGGGCAAAGAACCCGCGGCTGTTGGTGAAGAAGCAAAACAAATGCTTGGCAGAACACCTGCTGATTTAGAAACTATTCGTCCAATGCGCGATGGTGTCATTGCTGATTTGACCGCAACCGAACATATGTTAAATCAATTTATTCAACGCATTCATAAACGCACCCTATCTATTTCACCCAGCCCAACAGTTGTTGTTTGTGTGCCATCAGGTGCTACGCAAGTTGAGCGCCGTGCTATCGTTGATGCAGCTCGACGTGCTGGCGCCCACCCTGTCTATTTAGTGTCTGAACCAATGGCGGCGGCTATCGGTGCGGGAATGTCCGTTGAAGAAGCACGTGGTTCTATGGTTATTGATATCGGTGGTGGAACAACTGAAGTGGGTGTTATTTCACTCAATGGAATTGTTTATTCTAACTCTGTACGTATTGGTGGCGACAAATTTGATGAAGCCATTATTGATTACATTCGCCGCAGTTTTGGTGTTTATATCGGTTACCCAACAGCTGAACGCATTAAAAAAGAAATTGGTTGTGCCTATCCTGCAACCGAAGTCTATGAACTGGAACTAAAAGGATTGAACCAGCAAGAAGGCGCACCGCGCAGCTTTACCATCAATTCCAATGAAGTACTGGAAGCCCTGCAAGAACCGTTAGGTGGTATTGTCAAGGCAGTAAAACAGGCCTTGGAAAAGACACCCCCCGAATTGGCATCAGACGTCGCCGAACGTGGTATCGTCTTAACCGGTGGTGGTGCCCTGCTTCGTGATATTGATAAATTACTTACCGAAGAAACCGGCTTAAATGTCATTATCGCCAATGACCCATTGACCTGTGTGGTTAATGGTGGTGGTAAAATTATTGAGCAAATTGATAGCAACTACGCCTTGCCATTTATCTTGCAGAATTAATTTCATTTTATTCTTATGCCAAAAAGAATTCATGCATCATCACACACAGCGCTAATTGGATTAACGATTTTATTGTTGGTCAGCAGTGTTGTGATGATGGTCTTTGATTACCAAGGCAGAGTACCTGTTTTACGGGAAGTCATTCAACAAAATTTGAGTGTGCCCTTCAAAACAGCTGCTTCTTGGCCGCAAGCTTTGCAAAAAAATGTGAGCCAATACTTCTCCGATCAAGACAGTTTGCTAGAAGAAAATAAAAAACTCAGAAAAGAAATTCGTTGGCTAAAGGCCAATTTGGCTAATCAAACGGTATTAGAAGCTGAGTACCGACGCTTAAAAAGTTTGTTTGAATCGACTACGACACATTCGCGTCCCGTAATGATTGCAGAAGTATTAGATAGCCAAATTGATGCTAATAAGCATCAAATCGAAATTAACAAAGGCAAAGAAAATCAGGTCTTTCAGGGACAGATTGTTATTGATGAAAATGGCGTAGTCGGACAGGTTACTCAGCTAACTCAAAAAACCGCCATCATTGCCATGATTACCGATGAACGTCAACGTATTCCTGTGTTTGTCGAACGTAACCGTTTGCGCATGATTGCCCGTGGTACAGGAAATCTAAATGAATTAGAAATTGATTTTGTTGCTAAAGGCTCTGATATTCGTGTTGGCGATAAAGTAGTAACCTCTGGACTTGGTGGACGTTACCCCCGTGGGTATGGTATCGCTATTGTAACAGACGTTAAATCAACACCAATAGATGAGTTTATGCAAATTAAAGCCAAACCACTGGCTTTACTAGACAGAATACTTGAAGTATTACTGATTAACTCTCAACCCATTACTGAGAAGACCAGCGATGATAGTCAGTAATAAAACGCAACAATTTGTGGTAATTCTGCTGACCATGGCACTGGGCTTCTATTTGCAAGAATTACCAGGTAGTAACGTGTTACAAAAATCTTTGCCTGAATTACCATTTATCTTAACGCTGTATTTTTCAGCCTCATCACGTTTTTTCTTCGGCGTCATTTCGGCGTTTGTTGTCGGATTAGTTCAGGATGTCTTTGTTGGTATTCCTACTATGGGACTACATGCGGGTATTTATGTGCTTGCGGCATTTACTATGATAACTATTCGTCTGCGTTTTAAGCACAGTAATATTTTCACACAATCCCTAATTATTGGTTTACTGGTGGCGATTAAAATTACATTGGTCATTTTTTATGAGACCATTCTTTATTCACCACCTGTACATTTTTGGGTATTATTGAGTATTCCATTAAGTATGCTAGTTTGGCCGGCCTTACATGTCATATTCATCTTTTTTGCCGAAAAACATGAAAGTTGATTGCTATGTTCAGAGGTAAAAAAACTCCACAGGCGGCACAAAAAAACGTCCCTCTTGACTCCAAATTAGCACGAGAATTACAGGACAAGCCTCGTTTTACTCGCCGGGTTTTTATTACCATTGGGGCAATGATAGTAGGAATTTTGGGTCTGCTGTCCAGAGCTTACTATTTGCAAGTCATGCAACACGAGTATTATCGCACGCGTTCTCGTAAAAATCGGGTCAAATTACTGACTATACCGCCGGTGCGTGGCAATATTTTTGACCGTCATGGCATAGCATTATCCGAAAACATTTTAAGTTATAATCTGGTGGTTAATCGGGCAAAAAGCCTCAATCCCGATCAATTAGTACAAAAAATATCACAATATATGCGTTTTGATGATAACGACCTTGAACGTTATCAATCTGATAAAAAGAAAAAAAATTATAACCAAGATGTTATTGTTCGCGTTGACTTAAACGAAGAAGAGATTAACGCTTTTTTAGTCGATTTACACCAATTTCCCGGTTTTGAGGTTGTACCATCTTATAAGCGCTATTACCCGCATGGTGATTTAACCGCACATATTGTTGGCTATATCAATAACATTAATAAAAAAGATAGAGAAATTTTGGATAACCGAGAGTACTCCGGCACCACAAAAATTGGGCGGACGGGTATTGAAAAGCAATACGAAAATGTCCTACACGGACAAGCGGGCTTTCGTCAAGCGGAAGTCTCTCGTACAGGCAAAGTTATCCGCACCTTAGAACAAACGGATCCGATTCCTGGTGATAACTTACACTTATCATTAGACATTCACTTACAACAAATCATCCGTGACGAATTAGAAAAAGAGACCTATGATGGCGCTGGTGTTGCACTCGACCCTCGTAACGGCGAAATGCTAGCCATGTTTTCCAACCCCAGTTTTGATGCGAATTTATTTGTTGAAGGTATTAGTTATAAAGATTATGATAAGCTACGTAAATCACCGCGGAAAAATTTATTTAATCGTGCCTTAAATGGTAATTATTCTCCTGCCTCAACGATTAAGCCGATGATGGCATTGGCTGCCCTACACCACTACGTCATCACACCCAATGCAGATATTGAATGCGGAGGCAGTTATCGTATTCCCGAGTATAAATACACTAAACGGTTTTATTGTTGGAAACGTAGCGGTCACGGCAATATGAATGCCAGCTCATCTATTTCCCAATCTTGTGATGTCTATTATTATAACGTTGGTAAAGAACTAGGCATTGCGCGTATTAATAACTACTTGTCACAATTTGGTTTAGGCAAAAAAACAGGCATTGACTTACCTAACGAATCATCGGGTATATTGCCTGATAAAGAGTGGAAGATGCGAAAATACAAAAAAGCCTGGTTTATCGGTGATACCATCAATGCCAGTATCGGTCAGGGCTATATGTTGACGACACCACTGCAATTGGCTTACTTTACTGCCGTCTTAGCGGCTCGTGGAAAACGCTATCGTCCCCATTTTGTCACACGATTAGACAACCCCATTTCCGGGCAAATCACAAAGATACAGCCTAGAGCAGAACAAGTCGAACAGAGTAATCCCAATGCTTGGCAAACTGTTTCCCAAGCGATGATAAAAGTTATGCGTGGGCAGCAAGGTACAGCCCGCAAAGTCAAGGTCAATTTGCCTTTCAAAATTGCTGGAAAAACTGGGACAGCGCAGGTAGTTTCGCTATACAAAGGTAAAAGAAAAAAGAAAGAAGATATTGCTAAAAAACATCGAGATAACTCGGTCTTTATCGCTTATGCGCCCGCTGACAATCCTGTTATTGCTTTATCCATTATTTTGGAAAATGCCGGGGGTGGAAGTAAAACTGCTGCACCAATAGCAGTAAAAATCTTAGAACGATATTTTACTGAGAAACCCGTTAAAAACCCTAAAAGTGGGGACGATAACAACATGGATAATAATACTAGTACGGAGAAAGTATAATGCACGCTGCTATGCATCAACATCGCTTTTATCTTGATTTACCACTCTTGTTGTTAATCATGCTACTGATGAGTGTCAGCCTGACTATCTTGTACAGTATGGGCGGATTGGAAGTAATGCTCAACCAAGCCGTACGTTTTGGTGTAGGTATTGTGGTCATGCTGATTGTCTTACTGGTTCCTAAAAATTTTATTCGCTTTTTGACACCATCATTTTATGTTGTAACTGTTATTTTATTAATCATCGTTCACTTTTTCGGCGTCACAATTAATCATTCACAGCGATGGTTAAATCTCGGCATCACGCAAATTCAACCATCCGAGTTTGCAAAAATTGCTATACCACTGATGTTAGCGTATTACTATTATGCCAAACAATTACCACCCAGCTTAAAAGACATTGCTATTTCAATATTCATCATTGTGATACCAACTTTATTGGTATTGAAGCAGCCTGATTTAGGCACGGCAATTCTGGTCGCAACATCAGGGTTTATTTTGTTATTTTTTGCCGGTATTTCTTGGCGATTAATTTTTATCTCCACCATTACTATCATTATCGCAGCCCCCATTTACTGGACCAAGGGTATGGAAGCTTACCAGAAAAAGCGAGTGTTGACTGTCTTTAACCCAGAACTTGACCCAACAGGTAATGGCTACAATATTATTCAATCCAAAATCGCAATCGGTTCGGGGGGATTTAACGGTAAGGGCTTTATGCAGGGTGTACAATCGAAAGAGTTTTTGCCTGAAAATACGACTGACTTTATCTTCGCCGCTTTTTCTGAAGAGTTTGGTTTAGTCGGCATTATGCTTCTATTTTCACTATATTTTGTCATATTGTTACGCAGTTTTTGGTTAAGCTTAAAAATGACTGATAATTTCTCTCGTTTATTATCGGGGGCATTGACTTTTACATTTTTCATTTATTTTTTTATTAATGCGGGCATGGTAAGCGGCATTTTGCCTGTGGTTGGTTTACCGTTACCCTTTATCAGCTTTGGTGGCACCTCCATTCTGACTTTAATGTTGGGATTTGGTTTAATGATGAACCTATATGGCTCTCGTGAAATTAAGAAAAAAACGGAGCAATGGTGATGAACTTAGTCAAAAGAATCTCTCTCACTTTGTGGTTATTGCCTTTCATTATCGGTGCCAAAGAGTTAGACTTCAACATAAAAAAACAAGCCTTTATCAAAAAAATGGCAGGACAATTTGGCTACACGGAAAAGGCACTAAGTAATTTATTTCAACAAGTGAAATTAAATAAAAGTATCTTAGCAAAAATTGCTCACCCGGCGGAAAAGACCACACCTTGGTTTAAGTATAAAAAAATTTTTTCCGATCAGGCTCGACGTATCAATGGTGTGGCTTTTTTCAAAAAACACCAAACCACGCTTGAACAAGCTTACGAAAGGTACGGCGTGCCACCGTCAATTATCGTAGCCATTATTGGTGTGGAGACCCGTTACGGCAAAATCATGGGAAAACATCGAGTGATACAAGCCTTGGCAACTATCGGTTTTGCTTATCCAAAACGGGAAAAATTCTTCACCAAAGAATTAAAAGCTTTTTTACAAATGTGTGCCAAAGAAAAAATCAACCCCTTGTCGCCACGTGGCTCATATGCGGGTGCGATGGGCATGGCACAATTTATGCCGTCCAGTTATTTACATTATGCCGTTGACTATAACGGCGATGGTAAACGTGATTTATGGCATAATCCCGATGATGCTATTTTTAGTATTGCTAATTATTTAGCAAAAAATGGTTGGCAAAAAGACCAGCCTATAGTTGATGTGGCCAACGTTCCATCTGGTTATCATGGTAAATATCATCACAAGCCATTTACCACTTTATTAAAACTTAGTCAGCAAGGAATTAGTCCAACCAATATTATCGCTGAAGGCAATCAACGTGTTGGTCTACTAAAATTAAGAGGAAAAAATAAATTATTGCCATTCATCACCTTTAAAAATTTTTCTGTCATTACCACGTACAACACCAGTCCGATGTACGCTATGGCGGTATTTGAGCTAGCAAAATCTATTGAGTTGTTATTAATGGAGAGTTAATCAATGCGCAATATATTACTAATTGTGATAATTATCAGTTTGTTAGGCTGTCAAATATCCGCTACTAAGTTTCTACACTCAAAAAAAAGAAAAAAACCAAAGGTGACCTATCGACCACAACAAAATATTACGGAATATACACCCGATATTAGCCGTAAGTATCAATATAGAGTTCGTGGCAAGCAATACCACGTTTTTAAATCCGGTAATAATTTCCAACAAACCGGTGTGGCCTCTTGGTATGGTCCCGGTTTTCACGGGAAAAAGACAGCCAATGGTGAACGTTATGATATGTATACCATGACGGCAGCTCATAAAACCCTACCGTTGGGGACAAGAGTGAAAATCACAAACCTCAGCAATCGAAAAAGTATTATTGTTCGTATCAATGACCGAGGACCTTTTCATGGCGGACGTATTATTGACTTATCCAAAAGAGCAGCTCAACAATTAGGCATTTTGGAAGATGGTTCTGCCAGAGTACACATTAAAACTATAGACTAAAAAAACAAACAAATGAAAAAAATATTATCTTTTATTTTTGCGATTATTGTATTAAACAATCTTGCTAATGCTCAAGCAACTACAGCACTGACGGCAGACGATATCGGTGCAAAGGCCTTTATCTTAATTGATAGTAAAAGCCAACGAGTACTCGCTCATCATCGCGCAACGGAACGCTTGAGTCCTGCTAGTATTACCAAACTGATGACAGCTTATGTTACTTATAAAACGCTAGAAAAAAGCGCATTAGGACTTGATGACATCACGATTATTAGTGCGAATGTTAGGAACATGACCGAAGGTTCACGGATGTTTTTAGAACGTGGTAGTCGTGTTAGTATCCGAAATTTGTTACACGGCTTAGTGATTCAATCAGGTAATGATGCTGCGGTTGCTCTCGCCGAAGCGGTAGCCGATAGCGAGGAACAATTTGTTGGTTTAATGAACCAATATGCTAAGTCGTTGGGTATGCACAATAGTCACTTTAAAAATGTCACGGGACTAACAACTGAAGGACATTATATGAGTGCACAAGATATTGCCACCCTAGCAAGAGCTATTATCACCGAATTTCCCGAACATTATAAACTGTATAAAGAAAAATCATTCACTTGGAATAATATCACCCAAGACAATCGCAATGCCCTGTTGCGTACCGATAGCACGGTTGACGGTTTAAAAACCGGCTATACCAAAGCAGCCGGTTACTGTCTGACTGCCAGTGCCAAACGTGGTGATATGAGATTAATCAGCGTTGTTCTGGGCACAAAAACACCAAAAGCAAGAGTGCTCGCCTCAAAAAGAGTACTGAATTATGGATTTAATCACTTTGTTGAGCGAACACTGATTACTGCTAAGAAAAAAGTGGCCAGTCGCCCAGTCAAATTTGGTGTCGTTAACACAGTGGATATCGCCCCGCTAGAAAGTATTCGTTTACCCATTGCAGCTACCGATAAACAACACTTAAATGCAAAACTGATCTTAAACCATGATTTACAAGCCCCTATTTCTGCGGGACAAGTGGTTGGTGAAGTTCAGCTCAAAGTTGGTGATAAAGTACTGGCAACAACACCCGCCATTACCCTAAACGATGTTGAAGAAGTTGGATTTTTTACTAAATTGTACAGAGAATGGTTTGATGAATAAAAAAACACATAAGGCCCATTTATTAGGTCATGAGGACGACCAACCATCATTGCTGAATTTTCCTGAAAAATTTCCAATTAAAGTTTTTGGTTTAGATAACGATGAGTATCGCTTATTGGTCAAAACGATTATCGAAAATCATGTTGAAAAAACCGATATCCTCAACTGGCACGAAAATACCAGCAGCAAAGGTAATTACTTAGCCATCACTGTCACTGTAATGGCACAAAGCCAAGCTCAATTAGATGCTATTTATATTGACTTAACCAATAGTCCTGTGGTTAAAATGGCATTATAACAAGCCACTTATCGGTAAAATGCAAACTATCATTGTTAAACAACTAGGATTAACCGACTACGAAACGGTATTTTCAGCAATGAAAAGTTTTACCGAAGCACGTGATGAACATAGCCCCGATGAATTATGGCTGACTCAACATTATCCGGTATTTACTCAAGGGCAAGCAGGAAAACCTGAACATATTCTCAATACAAGTGACATCCCCATTGTTCAATCCGATCGCGGTGGGCAAGTCACCTACCACGGACCCGGGCAAATTGTCCTGTATTTTTTAATTGATATTAAACGACGTAAAATCGGCGTGCGACAAATGGTTACGCTGATTGAAAATACAGTTATTGATTTATTGGATAGTTTGGATATTATGGCGTTTTCTAAAATCAATGCCCCGGGTGTTTATATATCCGATGACACAGCTGATAAAAAAGTTGCTTCACTGGGTCTGCGTATTCGCAAAGGTTGTAGCTATCACGGTTTATCCCTAAATGTAGATATGGATTTAAGCCCGTTTAACCTTATCAACCCCTGTGGTTACCAAGGACTTACGATGACACAAATTAAAGACTTGCTCACCGATAATTCTATTGATTTTATCGATATTGAACAACGTTTAGTCACCATTGCTAAAAAACAGTTGGCAGCTTATGACGATAAGCACAAGTCATCAGTTAATTGACTAATCATCACCATAATATTTGACACCGATTTTTATTTTTTCTCTGCCTTGGGAAACTCGCCATTCGTTGCTGTCACGTAAGGAATAGCTACAGCCACAATATTCTTGCATATAAAACTTTTCACGTTTACTAATTTCAATCATGCGCTGACTCCCACCACCTTTTCGCCAGTTAAAAGTCCAATACTGCACATCAGGATAAGGTTCGACAGCACGTAAGCCGCAATCGTTAATTTGTTGCATATTTTTCCAACGACTGATACCCAGCGAACTAGTAATGACGGGAAAACCGTTTTCGTGTGCGTATAGCGCCGTCCGTTCAAAACGCATATCAAAACACATCGTACAACGAATACCTCGTTCAGGTTCAAACTCCATACCTTTGGCACGCGCAAACCAAGCATCACTGTCGTAATCACAATCAATAAAAGGAATATTAAACTTTTCTGCAAAGGCGATGTTTTCATCTTTGCGGATATTATATTCTTTACGCGGATGGATATTGGGATTGTAGAAAAAAATTGTATAATCAATCCCTGACGCCAGCATTGCTTCCATCACTTCGCCTGAACAAGGCGCACAACAAGAATGCAGTAAAACTTTGTTATGTCCATCAGGCGGTGTTAGTTTCGGGCGTTGTGATAATTCTATCATTATGTTTTTATCCAAATTTGTTAAATAGACGTGGATTGTACCATAAAAATAGTTAATATAAGCATATAAAAAGTACAACCGCTGACAATACATTACTCAAATAATGAACCAGAAAAACTGTTTAGTTATAGCCAGTCCTTATCATATGTTGCTTGTTTTTTACTTTCCACATACTGTTTTATAAAAAGAAAATAGCATCATAGCAATTAATCTATAAGTAACAACCATAACTGATAATTAATTTTATTTTTATTAATGCCTATGCTATTTTCAAAAGCGCGTTCATAAATTACAACCATGCGGTTAAGAATTAACACATAAGGCATAGCATTTCATGAATATTTTTAACACGACTAACCTAGCAATAAAAAAGTCCATTAAATAATTTAGGATATAAAAATTTCAGCGCAAACATCATCGCTTTGGTCAATTTGTGCAATGCAATCAATAGTAAATATGCAGGAGATATTATATTATGAGAAATTTAGTTTTACGGGTAACTACAAATGGAACATTAGTCACAGAAAGTACGATTGATGATTTAGGAACAACTATTCAAGCAACCAATAACACCGAATTTTATCTCGTTAATCCCGACTGCAACGAGGTCGTTTCACCGGATTATCTAATGCGACACAATAATGATTTGGTCGTAACAGCAGAACAAACAGAGTTTGTTATTGAAAATTATTTTTCGGTTAAGAACACGTATTTTTCCGATGCCGATGGCGCTATTGACCCAAGAAATATTGATATTGATTTTTCAACACTAATCGCTATTATTTTTGGTACGATAACTGACATATCGAATAACCCTAATGACCCGGACCCCAATCAGGCACCCACCGATATTAATCTGGATAATATGGCAGTTAGCGAGAATGAAGAGGGTGCCATTATTGGCAAATTAACCACTACTGATGCCGATAGTACGGAATTCACCTATCAGATTAATGATAACCGCTTTGAAGTGGTTAACGGGCAGTTAAAACTCAAAGACGGTGTGCAACTAGACTTCGAAAAAGAACCCAACGTTTGCATTAGCATCACCTCAACCGATGAAACCGGTTTACCGATATGCAAAGACTTTGTCATCAACGTCAAGGATGTTGTCGAAGCCGGAGAGGGAGTAGCACCAACCGATATCACTTTAAGTCAAGATACCGTCGCTGAAAATGCTGCCGGAGCCATTATCGGCTACTTGACAACAACTGACGTTGACAGTAAGGCCTTTACTTACACCGTCAGTGATGAGCGTTTTGAGGTGGTTAATAATGGCGAGTTAAAACTCAAAGCCGGCGAACAGTTGGATTATGA
>PDWI01007705.1_pt1 | contig 12918 bp, 8 predicted proteins | sample 1430891 | NCBI WGS metagenome assembly PDWI01 (sample SAMN01162508, study PRJNA174530) | Oral metagenome, whole genome shotgun sequencing project. | biome: Marine environment; feature: Marine mammal; material: Swab sample of the gingival sulcus; isolation source: swab sample of gingival sulcus... | reverse complement strand
GCGCCAGGGAATGGCACTGTAAGCCGGTTTGAACGCTTCGTTTTCCACATGCGGAAAGTGGAAGAGGATCTGGATAAAAAACTCTCGCCAGATAAGTTCTCCCAAAAAGGTTTCACTGTACTTCGCCGCATGGAGAAGCAATTGTCGTATGCTGATGAGTCCAAAACGAAGTGTCGTTCCCAGTCTTGAAGTTCCCTCCTCCGCGGGGAAGTCTCGCCTCTTTTCGTATTGGAGCAATAGTTCCGGATCGGGGAGTTCCGTAGGAGGAGCAACTCTTTGGGAAGCCCGAAACCCTATTTGTGCGTGTAGGTTTTGTGCTAGGGGGGAAGAGGAGGTGTCCAGGCGGTGCAGCAGCAGCTCCGAAGGGTAGGATGGCAGAGAGAGCAACTGATACGCCGCTTTCCATTGGCGGCTGTAGGGCGTGTAAACCGTGTAGGGCGTATGGTCTTTTTTTAGAATTTCATGCTCTTCAAAAAGTACATGATCCTTTGACGAAATAGCCTGTATGCCCCTGGCGTGACAAAGAGCCACCACTTTCTGATCCCTTGTACGGGTGTAGGGTTCGTAATCTTTGTTAAAAAAGAGCGTGTGAACCGCCCATTGTGAAAGGAGTTGTTCAAAGACTGCCTCCACTTTTCCATGAAAGATGTGGATGGAAGAGGCATATTTTTTCAGCAGGTGGTTAAGCTCTTCAAGTCTCTTGATGATGAAGGTTACCCGGGTATCCTCTTTCGCCTCCAGCCTGTTCAAAATATCGGAGTCAAAAATAAAAAGGATACGTACCGGAAGGCCTGCAGATAGGGCGTTAAAAAGGGCATGATTATCCTCTAACCGGAGGTCTCGGCGCATCCAAAAGAGATTGACCTTACTCATTCTCCTGCTCTTTCCAGGTGAGGGTATGGTAAACCACTTTAAGGCTTTGGGGGAGAATGTCAAAACGGATGGGTGAATGTCCCAAAGACTCCCCATCAGCCTCCACAAAAACAGGCTCCGGAGAGAGAAAGTTGATCTTGGCACTACGTGCTGTTTTCACCTCCGGCAAATTGACAAAGGAGCCGTCATAGAGCTTTTTTATTTTTCTGATGATCTTAAGTTTACTAACCTGAGTGATCATCGTAATATCAAACAGGCCATCCCCCGGAAGCGCCTGGGGAAACTGTTTCATCCCATTGCCCGACCAGGGGCAAATTCCCACGCTGAAGGAGAAGATCTTTTCTTCCATCTTCTCCTTATCCATGTAGATAGTACTGTTGGTGCTCTTATAGTTAAACATCACCTTGAGCACACTGGTAAAATAGGAGGCGGAGTTCCCCTTTCCCTGAGACTTTACCGCATTGGTTTTTTCGACTACCTGCGCATCAAATCCCACACCGGCGTTGTTCAGAAAATAGCGTACTCTCTTCTTCCCCTCTTGCATATACTCCACCTTCCCTGTATCCTGAATGTAGGTCTTCTCTTCGGCAATCACTTTCACGGCCTTTTCGTAATCGCGAGGAATGCCATAGGTCGTGGCCCAGTCGTTGCCGGTACCCACAGGAATAAGCCCTATGGTAATATCGGTAGTTGCGAATTTTTTCTGTAGGAAAATCCCGTTGACTACCTCGTTTAAGGTGCCGTCTCCCCCCACGATAAGAACCTTTTTGAACCCTTTTCGGATATAGATACGAGATAGCTTGACCGCATGATTAAGGTGCTGGGTAAAGACAGCCTTGAAGGGGATGTTGTACTTCACCATCAGAGAACTGATCTTTTTCCAGTCTTTCTCTCCTTTTTTCTTTCCCGCATTGGGGTTGACGATAACCAGCCATTCCTGCATCACTCAATAAGATTCTTTTGTGATTTCTTCATAGGTCTCCATCGTAATACGTGCCGTTTGCTGCCGGGTAAAGTTACGGATTTCTTCTTTTGCACGGGCTACAATCTGTGCTTTAAGTTCTCGATCATGGATAAACCGGAGTACCTTCTCAGCCAAAGCATTGGCATCCTTTACCTCGGCAAGTAAGCCGGTACGCTGGTCGTTTACAATCTCGGGGATTCCTCCTGCACGGGTAGCTACCACCGGAATTCCACAGGCGAAGGCATCCAGGATAGCCGTTCCCAACCCCTCCGTTTGACTGGTGATGAGAAACACCTCTATTTCGGGGAGGATCTGTGTGATATCGTGACGAAAGCCGGTAAGCAGCACCGATTTCTGGAGCCCTTTTTCGTGAATATAGGCGGTGATTTGCTCCCGCTCTTCTCCCTCTCCAATGATCAGAAACGTGGTTTTAGGGTGTACCTTCAGAACATGGGCTGCCGTATCCACAAAGGTATAGTAATCCTTATGAGGGACGATGGCGGCAACATTGGCCACAAGGGTGTGATCTGCGGGAATCTTAAACTCCTTTCGTAAGAGGTTCCTGTTATGACAATCATCGAACCGGTTAAGATCAATCCCGGAGTAGATCACCTGTAGTACGGAGGGATCTTTCAGCGCCGGTACCATGATCTCCTTGATCTTCTCGCTTACGCAGATGATGCGTTTTATCCGCTTATGGTTATACTTTAAGCGTGAGAAAAGGCTGCGATGGATGGGGAAATCCACTCGGCGACTGATAAGGAGTGGCGCCCTATTCCCGAAGAACAGATGGCTTAAAAAAGCAGCGGTATGGGCATTGGCATCGTGGGCATGAAGGATCGGTTCCTGTACGCGCTTGCAGAGTTTGCGTAGGAGGAGAGCCATCTGCACATTGAGTGCACTGCACCGTTTGAAATGATAGATGGTGATGTTGCGTGACTTACAATAGGCGGATAACCTGCTGCCATAAGGCGTGATGAGGATCTGGTCTACGCCACTCTTCTCCAGCTCTTCGATCAGGTAGGCAACCTGTTGCTCGCCCCCTCTCCATGATTGTGGTGTTGATAAATGAATGATGGTCATGGACGGTTCGCTTTTTGTAATGCCTTTGCTTTTGCATAACGCAGATAGAGGGCGAAGGCCGAGTTTCTGGCAATCACATATCCAAAATAGCCATCTAAGAAACCCTTTCGAATCACAAAGATCTTTATAAATCGGATGAGGGGCTTTATGCGTAGATGAACTCCATTGATGGATCGTCGTTGCCCGACCATCTCCTCTGCGGCTATGGTGCTGTATCGGTTAATTTGGCGGATGTGATGATCCAGGTCGTAAATGGAATAGTGGAGCAAGTCTCCCTTTAGATGGGCGGTCATAGCGCCCTCTTGAACCTCTAACTGTTCATGTACCGGATGATTACTCCAACGAGCGCACTCTTTTCTGTATAGCCTGACTTTTCGGTCGGGATACCACCCCCCATGACGAATCCACTGTCCACAGAAGTTGGTGAGACGATTCATGGAGAAGGCCTCTGCCCTGGGCTCTTCCAAGGCTTCCTTTATGGACTTTTGGAGGGCAGGGCTCAACTGCTCATCCGCATCCAACGATAGGATCCACTCATGGGTTGCTTGCGACTGGGCGAACTGTTTCTGTTTGCCGAAGTTCTCAAAGGGGTGCAGGATAACCCGTGCGCCCTGTTGCCGGCATAACGCCACAGTACGATCCTGAGAATGGCTGTCCACAACGACAATCTCTGAAGCAATCTCCTTTACGGACTCCAGGCATCGTTCAATATTATGCTCCTCGTTGTAGGTGATAATCACCACGGATAATTTCGCCATCCAACCATCGTTTTTCTGGTGCAAAAGTAGGGATAATAAGTGAGACTATGGCTGCCAGGAAATTAATGTTTCCAAAAGCTCCGGGTGAAGAGTACCAATACGGTAAAGAGTTCCAGACGACCAAGGAGCATCAGAAAGGATAAAAACCATTTTCCGAGGGTGGGGATGGCCGCATAGTTGGAGACGGGCCCCACACTCCCTATCCCGGGGCCAATATTCCCCAGCGATGAGGCCGTAGCACCGATGGCACTCTCAAAATCGAGCCCCATCAATGACATAACCAACGAGCCAAAAACAAAGGTTAGAATATAAATGATAAAGAAAGCCAGGACATTATTCACCAGCTTCTGGGGAACGGCTCTCTTGTTGACTCGGACAGGGATAACCGCATTGGGGTGCACCTGTCGGCGCATCTCTAACCGGCCATTTCGGAAAAGGAGCAACAACCGGGAGATTTTGATTCCTCCTCCAGTACTTCCGGCACACCCCCCCGTAAACATGAGCATCACAATGATGAACCAGGTAAAGGAGGGCCATTGAAGGTAGTCGTAACTTACAAAACCAGTGGTGGTAATAATAGCTACGACCTGGAACAGACTCTGACGAAAGGCCTCCTCGGCATGGTGAATCTTTCCAAAAAACAGAATAACACTGATATAGAGGGTGGCAACGGCGATTAAGCCGAGATAGAGCCTAAGTTCCTGATCTTTGGTTACCTTTTTTATGCTGCCTTTCAGGGCAAAGTAGTGTAGGCTAAAGTTGATCCCCGCAAGGGTCATAAAGATAATAATAACGTATTGTATGTAAGGTGAATAATCTGCAATGGAGCTGTTTTGTGTGGAAAATCCGCCGGTAGCAAGGGTGCCAAAAGCGTGGCACAAACCATCGAAAAGACTCATCCCTCCCAACATCAAAAGCCCCGTCTCCACCAACGTAAGGATTACGTAAATCGCCCATAGACGTTTTGCCGTAGCACCAATGCGAGGATGGATCTTGTCTGGTGTGGGGCCGGGAACCTCGGCCATAAAAAGCTGCATGCCACCCACCCCAAGCAACGGTAGGATGGCAAGGGATAATACAATAATTCCCATGCCCCCAATCCAGTGGGTCATGCTTCTCCAAAAGAGAATCCCATGAGGTACGGCCTCAATATCATTTAAGATAGAGGCTCCTGTGGTGGTGAACCCGGAGATAGTTTCAAAAAAAGCATCCGTGTAGTTGTCGATGGCACCACTTAGTATGAAGGGGATAGCACCGAAAAGGGAGATGATTAACCATGCCAGCGTCACAATAACAAACCCTTCTCTTTTGCCAATTTCGCTCTTTGCCTGCTGCCTTTTCCGGGAAAAAAGAAGCCCCACTATACCAACGGAAAGGGAGAGTACTGCCGATAGGATGAGTGCTAAAAGATCATCTTTCCCATTCATTAAGGTGCTGAAGTGGAGGGATCGGCTCCCATAATGGATGGAGAAGGGAATGGCCAACGACATCGCCAACGACTCAATGATCAAAAGCATGCTTATCACCTTGATGATAACCATATTATCAACGGGAAAGGCTTTTTTTGTCATCGCATTTAATTTGAGGGTAAATATAGCTGTTTTTCTTTTGGAGTGGGAACCCCTTCTCTATTTTTTCCAAAAGGACCAGGAGAGAATCATAAGCAGGGTAAAGATCTCTAAACGACCCAATAACATAATGAGAGAGAGGATATATTTTCCCACCGGGGACACACCGCTGTAGTTGGATACAGCACCCAGCATGCCAAGTCCCGGTCCGATCCCTCCCAGGCAACTGGCGACACCTCCGGCGGCACTCTTGGCCGTCATCCCGGTGAGAATCATGGCAAGGGTTCCCACAATGAAGACGATAATGTACAGCACAAAAAAGGCTTGGACATTAAGGATGATGGTCTCACTTACGGTCTTCTGGTTGAACTGGACGGGGATAACTGCATTGGGATGAACACGGCGGTAGAAGTCGGTTCTGATAATGCGAAAAAGGAGTAGATGACGAAACGATTTAATCCCTCCCGCTGTGGATCCGGCCATGCCCCCGGAAAACATTAACAGGAAGATGATAACCCAACCTATTGTAGGCCAAAGTTCATAATCCGCCGTGATAAAGCCCGTGCAGGTGACAATGGAAGTGATTTGAAAAAAGGTCTCTCTAAATGATGCTTCAATGTTTCTCCCTGTTCCGTTTCGAAGAACCAGTACAGTGGTGATTAGCAGCGTTGAGAATACAATGGTCTTTAGATAGAACTTGAGCTCATCATTCTTCAGGATTTTTTGTACTCTTCCCTTAAAGAGAAAGTAGTGCAACGAAAAGTTGATTCCTGCCAGTAGCATAAAAATGGCAACTACGTATTGAATGTAGGGAGAGTATCCGGCAATGGAGCTGTTTTGCGTGGAGAAACCTCCCGTTGCTACCGTACCAAAGGAGTGGCATACCGCATCAAAAAGATCCATTTTCCCCGCATACAGGAGGAGGGTCTCTGTGACTGTTAATAGAAGGTATATCAGCGATAATCGCAGGGCAGTTCCTTTGATCTGGGGGTGTAGTTTCTCCATGGTGATGGAGGAGTTCTCCAAAGAGAATAGGCGCATACTATTATTTCCCAACATGGGCATCACCGCCGTGAATAGGACAATAATGCCGATTCCCCCTATCCAATGAGTCATACTTCTCCACAAAAGAATTCCCTTGGGAAGAGCCTCAATATCGGAGAGAATAGAGGCTCCTGTGGTAGTGAAGCCGGAGATGGTCTCAAAAAAGGCATCGGTGAAGTTGGGAATGCTTCCACTTAATAGATAGGGGAGGGTGCCAAACAAGGAGATGACAATCCAGGAGGTCGTTACAATGATATAGGACTCCTTGATCCGAATCTGTATCTTACGGATGGTGCCCGGAATCCCCATAGCTAACCCACTTGTAACCGTAATGAAACCCGAAAGAAGGATGGCTCGTCCACTCTCATACTCACGGTAATACCATGAAACGGGGGCGCATAATACCATGAAAAAACCGGCGAAGACTAAAAGAAGTCCAATCGCTTTTCGTACTCCATACCAAGAGATCTTTCTATAGATTGAAGTAATCGTATTCATGGAAGTGTTTTTACCCCCTGATTAAACTTGAGAGGATTCCGGGTTTGAATAGCTTATTCACTTTCTGTAAAGCTTCCGGAAGGCAGAAGACAACCACTTTGTCATTCTCCTGAATCTGTAGGTCTCCCGTGGCAAGGATACTCTCTTCTCCACGTAAGATTCCTCCGATAATGGAACCCTTGGGAAGATGTAAGTTCTTTATGGGTGCCTTCGTAATGGGCGATTTAGACCTGGCTATTAACTCGATTGCTTCTGCCTCAATGCCACTGAGGCACTTGATGGAGGTTACACTGGCATCCAGGGTGAACTTGACAATGTGAGAAGCTGTAATAAGTTTCTTATTGATAATGGCATCAACCCCAAAACGTTGTGCTAGATCAATATAGTCTACATTCTCCACTAAGGCAATGACTTTGGATACACCTAATTTCCTTGCCAGAAGGCACGTGAGGATATTGGTTTCAGAATCGTTGGTCACCGCCGCAAAAGCATCCATGCCATGAATACCCTCTTCCTCTAAAAGGTCAACATCACGGGCGTCACCATTGATGATAAGGGTGTTGCTGAGGTTATCAGAAAGGTGTAGACAGCGCTCTTTATCAATTTCTATGAGTTTAAGGTTTAGTTTATTCTCCAAAAGACGGGCTGTTTTTCTGCCAATACGCCCGCCTCCTACAATCATGACATTTTTAATGGAGATGTTGCTTTTCCCACTTAGGGCTAACATTTCGGGGATCCCCTCTTTTTTGCAGATAACGTAGGCTAAGTCCCCATCTTCAAAATGATCACACCCCTTAGGAATAATTGTTTCGGAGTTTCTGTGAATAGCCACAGCCCTGAAGGGAAGGTCGGGGTTTTCTTGGTTAATCTCAAAGAGCGATTTTCCGATTACTTTGGCATTTCCTCCTAATCGAATGAGGAATAGCATGAGCTTTTCATTGGCAAAATGTACCACTTCCGTAGCTGCCGCCTGATGAAAGAGATGGATGATCTCATCGGCGGCAATTCGTTCAGGGCATACCAACTCGTCAACGCCCATCTCATGGAATAGTTTCTGATTCTCTTCCGTGAGGTATTCCAGGTTGTTGATGCGGCAAATGGTCTTTTTGGCACCCAGTTTTTTCCCCAAGCTACAGGTGAGAATGTTGATATGCTCATCGTGTACCACAGAGATCAGGAGATCTGCCTTGTTTACCTTTGCTGTCTTTAAGATCTCAATAGAGGTGGCATCCCCTGTAATGGTGAGAAGGTCGGTGTGTGCTTCCACCATCTTTAACAACTCCTGATGCGGATCAACAATGGTAATGTTATGATTCTCTCCGGTAAGCATTTTGGCAAGGTAAAACCCCACCTCGCCATCGCCTGCAATAACGATATTCATAGTCTATGTAATCTAATCCGGTGCAAAAGAAGTTATTTATGGGGAAAAATGCCAGTTTAAGGGGGATAATTCTTTCTCTTGGGAGGAGTATACCGTATTGAGGGGAATGGAGTTAGTTGATTGAAAAGGAGTCCCAGTCATTCCCAATGAAAAAATCCTTTCGGAACTTGTCCAACTCCTCCCGATGGAGCACGTATTCCAGGAGATGCTCTTGAGAAGGAGGCGCCGAGGCCACCACTTCTCCCCGTGCATTGATAATCATGCTATCGCCGGAATAGGTTAGTCCCTCCCCGTCGGTTCCCACCCGGTTGACTCCAATCACATAACATTGGTTTTCGATGGCTCGGGCTTTTAGGAGCGCTTTCCACACCTCCGCCCTGGATGCCGGCCAGTTGGCGGTGTAGATCAGGAGGTCATAGCCAAAGCCCGTCTCCTCCCGGTAGCTGTTTCTTGCCCATACGGGGAAGCGTAAATCATAGCAAACCTGAGGCTGTACCCGGAAATCATTTATGGTCTCGATGAGGTTCTTCTCCCCGGCAACGAACCTCCGGGACTCCCCGCCAAAGGAGAAGAGATGCCGCTTATCGTAGTGCGTCACGGTGCCATCAGGATGTATCCACAGCAAACGATTGTAGTAGTGTGAGCCCTCCCGGAGAATGACGGAACCACAGATTACAGCCTGTTTCTCCGAACTCAATCGCTTTAGTTGACCTATCTCCTCTCCATCCGCCTCTATGGCATACGCGGCAGGATCCACCACAAATCCGGTGAGAAACATTTCAGGAAGAATGATCAGGTCAGCATCCCCATGCTCCTGTGTGATCAAACGGGAGAAAAAGGCAAGGTTCCCCGCCACATCTTTCCAATGAAGCGAAGACTGAAATAGGGCTACAGATAGTTTCATGGCACAAAGCTACGGTTTTCCTGAGGAACCCAGTAGGCACTCAACCCTAAAGTAAAAGAAACCAGGATAGGGATAGAAAGAGGCAATCCCCACGCACCATTATACCATCAATCGTTGCATTTATGATGAGTCCGTAAATTAGGGCTGGTCTCCGGGGCTACTTACCTACCCCAAAGGGAGACTCTTTGTGCAGGTTTATAGGTTTCACAAAGAAGCGGAACTCCATCTCTTGAGAAGGGATTCGATAGGGATCATGAGGCATGGCTCCCCAGCTGTTATCTCCGCCAACGCCCATCTGTTTTTTATCCACATGGAGGTAGGTGGGGCCCTTTTTGATCAGGTCGGAGGGGTGTCCATAGTTGGCCCTTGTAATACCATCCATCTGGTAGGTGTCGTAAGGCAGTGCCGTAAAGTCAAGGGTCTCCGCGGCGGCAAACACCAGTCCGGAGGCTGCCTCATTGGAAACACAAAACCAATCGGTATCGGTTTTATTTCCCGTCTCCTGGGGGCGTGAATAGGGATAAAATTGGCTCTGTACATTTCCCTGATACAGGTCGATGAAGGCGCTATGCTTACGGTCACAATAGTTCTCATGCGGGCCCCGGCCGAACCAATCAAGGTGCTCAAAACCCTCTTTGAGTGCTGTGGAGAGACCAAAGCGCGGTAACTCCGGCAACCCCTTAACCCCCGGAACGAAATGCAATCGGATCGCCATAGTGGCTTCTGGAAGTAAATGGTATGTGAGGGTTAAGGTACTCTTGCTGTCTTTATGGGTGAAGGTAGCCAAAAGGGTTACCGAGTGGTCCTTCTCATGCGTAAGAGTGAGCTTTTGTAATGCACAAGCCCTTGAGGTGTAGCGCCATATCCCATTGCGCTGATCCATCTTAAAGCCAAAGTCGTTATCCACCGGAGCCCTCCAGAAATCCGGCACCAACGCCGAAGCCAACATCGCCTCTCCGTGATGGATGATCTGTTCCAAATAACCTGTTTTTTTACCGATGACGTAGCTGATTCCTTTGGTAGAAAGAGTATAGGAATCCTCCTCTTCCACAATGGAAACCTCTCCCTCCTCGGGTAGGGGCGTAATATGTTTCGGCGTAGTAAGAGGAAGTTCCAGTTGCTCGGAAGCCACAATATCCCCGGCTTTAAGCAACCCCTCTGTCTCTTTTTTCTTCAGGTAAAGATGGAGAAAATAGCGGGTGTTGGGGCTAGGGATGATTTGTGAGAGTTCATCAATGCGCAATGAACACCATTGGCCAGGTGCTGCTGAAAGCGTCTCTTTTTCCCCTCTAAAGAGGGTCTTTCCATTCGCCTTGATGACATAAGATAGGTAAAATTGATCCAAGTTGGTGAAGTGGTACTTGTTTTTGAGCTCTATTTGGGGCGGAGAAACGGTGCTGTCCCAACGCATATCCACATATTGATACACCTTTTTCACCTCGAACAATCCCGGGTGGGGAACTCGAGTGGGGCTCACAAGTCCATTCATACAGAAGTTTCCGTCGCTGGGGATCGTTTCGGGGCCAAAGTCGCCTCCATAAGCCCAGAATGTGCGCCCCTGTTGGTCTTTTTTGGTTAATCCCTGGTCAACCCAGTCCCAAATAAAACCACCCTGCAAGCGAGGATATCGCTCGATCACCGTCCAGTAATCCTGTAGGTTGCCGGTGGAGTTTCCCATGGCATGGGCATATTCGCATAAAATCAGGGGCCGGGGATCTTCCGTCTGTGCCCACCACTCGATGTACCCAATGCCTGCATACATGGGACAGTAGATATCCGTGTGAGCCTTGGTCCCTGCACGCTCATAATGTACCGGACGCGAGGGATCCCGTTGGTGAATCCATGCTGAAGCCTTTTCAAAGTTACACCCGTCGCCAGCCTCGTTTCCCATGGACCAGATGATCACCGAAGGGTGGTTTTTGTCCCGTTCAATCATCCGCTCAATACGATCCAGGTGTGCCGCTTCCCACTCCGGGTTATTACCTAAAGTGCGGTCGGGATGGTAGCCCATACCGTGCGACTCAATGTTAGCCTCGTCGATGAGATAGATGCCGTAAATATCGCATAACTCATACCAGTAAGGATCATCAGGATAGTGACACGTGCGTACCGCATTGATGTTGTGAGATTTCATCAATTGCACGTCCAACAGCATGGACTCCCTGGAGATCACATGGCCGGCGACGGGGTCGTGCTCATGGCGGTTAACCCCCTTCAGATAGATGGGAACATTGTTGACTTTGAGCTGTCCATCCGCTATCTCCACCTTTCGGAATCCGGTATGGCATTGAACCGTCTCCAATACCCGATTCGCTTTTTTCAATATAATGACCGAGGTGTAGAGGTTGGGGATCTCGGCACTCCATAAGCGAGGCGCATTGAACTCCACCGAAGTGGTGATGCTATCGCCCTCCACGTCAAACGAGTGAGTCAGCACTACCCGATGGCTGTCGTCCAACAGCAGATAGGTGGCCGTAAGATCCTTGGAATCACCGCTGTTTTGCGTCTCGAGGGTGAGGTGGATGGTGCTTTTAGCGAGGTTGGAGTCCAGCGTGGGGTTAACATAAAAGTCGGTGAGAAAAGCCTCGTTATGCGCGGTGAGCCAAACGTCTCTCTCGATCCCGGAGATGCGCCAGAAATCCTGACACTCCAGGTAGGTGCCATCAGACCAACGGAGGACCTTCAAAGCCAAAAGGTTCTTCCCGGGCATCACGTAGTCAGAGATGTCGAAAGCGGCCGGCAATTTGGAACCTTGGGTGTATCCCACCTCCTGGCCGTTGATATAGAGGAAGGCTGCAGCCTTTACCGCCCCAAAGTGGAGGATGATCTTTTTGTGATCCCAATCATCCGGAATGACAAACCACTGCCGGTAAAGCCCCGTATTGTTTATGCTGTCAGGGATGAAAGGAGGAGTGGGATTGTAGGTAAACTCATACGGCTGGTTTACATAGATGGGAATGCCGTATCCATTGACCTCCCAGTTTCCGGGAACGGGGATCGTCTTCCAATCTTCGTCATTGTACCCAAGCTTATGGAAGGATGCCGGGACATCGTAAAGGGATTCGTACCAGGCGAACTTCCACTCCCCGTTTAGACATTGGTAAAAGGGGTTCTCCTCAAGTTGCTGACCGAAGAGGCTTGCAGTATCAGGGAAGGGAATGGCAGTGGCTCCCTGTGGAAGCTTGTGGAGGCCAAAAACAGCAGGGTCTTGCCATACCTGACCGCTTATGTGCAGCGTCAGCAGGGCGATCAAAAGGGTTAAAGCAATACGGTTCATAGGAAATAGTGGGTTTAGTATTTGTCTATAAAATTGAGGCTTTGAGCAGCGTCTATATAGAACGTTCGAATTCGAGGCTTGCGAAGGCTGAAATAGGGGCGTTTACCAGGGTAAATGACCCTTTTGAAAACAAGCGTAACGAAGAAGTCGGACCCTATAGACGAACTCGGTTTAGTCAGCTCTTAGGTAATTGAACGATTTAAATAGAAAGTAAGCTCCAACGGTGGCAACGACCGAGAGAATCAAGCCGGTGATCACGTTTTTGTAAACAAACGAGCCAATGGCAAAGAGGAAGGAGTAGATCACCACACATCCGATAAAGACACAGAGAATCTGCAAGGGCATCTCCCACTTTTTCCCGTGGTCTTGTTCGTCGATTAGGTCCCCCTCGGCACGAGCCTCTTCAATGACCCGTTTCCAACCGGGGCCTCCCGGTCTTGTGATGCGGTAAAAGTGCCTTAGGGTCTCTTTACGCTCCGGACGAGTGAGTAACGTGGTAGCAATCCATACGATGGAGGTTCCCGTTACAGCGATCAGCAGTTTAATGGTGAATCCGTCCAGAACAGCC
>PDWI01007702.1_pt1 | contig 12920 bp, 15 predicted proteins | sample 1430891 | NCBI WGS metagenome assembly PDWI01 (sample SAMN01162508, study PRJNA174530) | Oral metagenome, whole genome shotgun sequencing project. | biome: Marine environment; feature: Marine mammal; material: Swab sample of the gingival sulcus; isolation source: swab sample of gingival sulcus... | reverse complement strand
CGTCACGCCGTCGATGGTGATCTCGACCTTGCCTTCCAGAACCTGCGCCATGGCGTCGCCGGGGGCGGAATGGGTCGAGAGCCCCTCGCCCTTGTCGATCGCAAAGAGCGTGATGCCGACGCCGGGGTTCTGGGTCAGGGTCAGGCTGGCGACCTTGCCGGGCTTGTAGTCCACCAGATCGGCCATGTGCAGCACGCTGCGGTGGTCGAGGTTTCGGATAAGTTTGTCTGCCATGTCAGGTGTCCTCGTTCTGGAATGTAATTTGCAACATCTTGAAGGCCTTGCCGCCGCCAATGGCATGGGGCCGGCCGGCGGCGACCGCCAGCGCCTCACCCGGCTCCAGCGCCGCCCAATGGTCGCCGAAGGAAATCCGGGCGCTCCCTTCAAGCAGCAGATATAACGTGTCGCCGGGATAGGATTCGGCGCTGATTGTTTCGCCATCGGCAAAGCTGAACAGCGAGATCTGCACATCCGGCGAGCGCGACAGCGCCATGCTGATCACCTGATCGGGCGCGGTTTCGATCAGCCCGGCGAGGCGCGCGGCGCGGTCTTCAGGCAGGTTCTTGAGCGTTTGCATCGGGGCTCTCCTCTCGCAGCAGCCGACCGTCGCGCATCACATACAGGCGGTGGGCGATGTCGCGGATTTCGGCCGGAACGTGGGTGACATACAGCACGGTCATCTCAGGGCGCGCGGCCAGCATGCGTTTGAGATCGGCGAGAATCGACGCTTTCAGGGCGGCATCCAACGCGCTGAAGGGCTCATCCAGCAGCAGGATGTCAGGCGCTACCGCCATGGCGCGGGCGATCGACACCCGCTGGCGCATGCCGCCGCTGAGCTGGGCCGGGAAGCGATCTTCGTGCCCCGCCAGCCCGACCGCAGCCAGCGCCGCCATGGCCCGGGCGCGGCTGTCGGCCTCTGCTCCGGCAGCGTCCAGCGCAAAGCGCACATTGTCCAGCGCGCTGCGCCACGGCAACAGCCGCGGGTCCTGAAACACGAAACCGATCCGCGTCGAGCCGACCTGCACCCGGCCGCTCGTGGGTGTGACCAGCCCGGTGATCACGTTCAGCAGGGTAGACTTGCCGCAGCCCGACGGCCCCAACAGCCCGACCACTTCGCCCTTGTTCACCGTCAGCGACAGCCGGTCCAGCACCAGCCTGTCGCCGAAGCGGACCGAAATGTTCTCCAGCGCGATCATGCCCCCTCCCGCCAGCGCAAAACGTGGGCTTTCAGCGGCGAAAACAACATCCCGTCCAGCCCCCCGCCGATGATCAGACAGACCACGATCCAGCCAAACAGCGCCGGCGTGTCCATATTGGTACGGGTGAGCGAAAAGGCATAGCCGATGCCATCGGCCGCGCCCAGCACCTCGGCCAGCACGACGATGCGGATGCCCATGCCCGTCGCCAGCGTCAGCGCCGCGAACAGGGTCGGGTAGATCCCTGGCAGGTAGATATGGCGCAGCTTTTGCATCCGTCCGGCGTGATAGACCCGCGCCATGCGTAGAAGCCCCGGGTCGATCGCCTCAATGCCGGCGCGGGTATTGGCATAGACCATGGGAAAGATCAGCAGCGCGGTGACAAACACCGTCTGCACGCTGCCCATGCCAAACCAGATCATCGCCAGCATCACCAGCACCACCGGCGGCATGGTCATCAGCACCCAGTGCATCGGCGCCAGCAGCCATTTGACCCGCGGTTCGACCCCGGCCGCCATGCCCAGCATCAGCCCGGCCACGCCGCCGAGCACGAGGCTGAGGCAGAACCGCCCCATGGTGATGCCGGTATGGATCCAGAACTCCGCCGTGAGCAGCAGGCCGACCAGCCCGGTGAGCGTTTGCAGCGGCGAAGCCACCACAAGGTCGCTCAACACCGCCGCCAGCAGCCACCAGGCCACCAGCAGCAGCGCCACCCCCAGACCGCCCCAGAGCCGCCGCGGGGTCAATGCCGCGGCGGCAGGGGCTTGTGGATCACGGGTAGTAGAAGCCGTCATCGGGCAGCGCGCCTCCGACCGATTTCGGGGCCAATTCGATGAAGGCGCCGAACATGGTTTCCATTGCTGGCCGCGCCTCGCCCGAGGGCACTGCGTCAAAAATCGTGTGGTTCAGCGACTCCTCGAAGGCCGCCGCGTTCACACCGGGCACGTGTTTCGCCGCCAGCGCCGCAGCCTCTGCCGGGTTGGCCACCGCCCAGTCCACCGCTTCGTCATAGGCTTCGGCGAAGGCTTCCACCGCCTCTGGGTTGTCGAGGATCCCTGGCAGCGCGACCACGCCGGCATTCGGGAAGCGGTCGTCCCAGCCTTCGATCTTGCCCAGCTCCGTCTGGATGTCGACCACCCGTTTGAACGTGAGCCCCTTCGGCTTGCCCTTCATGATCACCATCGACGACACCGGCTCGATCAGCAGCGCGTTCTTGATCGTCCCCGCCATCAGCCCGGCAACGATGTCGAGCGGCGAACTGACATATTGCACGTCGAAATCCTTGAGCGGGTCCAGTCCTTGCGAGCGCGCGATGGTCTGGAAGATCAGGTCGGGCTGGTCGCCGCGAAACGGCACATGCACCGTCTGCCCCTTGAGGTCTGACAGCGCGCCCGCCTCACCCTCGGTGCTGACCACATACATCACCCCCCAGATTGAGACATGCACCATCTTCAGTTGCACGCCCTTGTTGTAGAAGATCGCCGCCACGTTCGACGGCACCGAGGCGAACTGCACCGAACCGCTGGTCATCATCGCGCGCAGCTGGTCGGGGGTGTTCCAGATCACCAGCTCGGTCTCCTCGGCCACTTCGTCGAGCAGACCGTTTTCGAGCATATAGGCCATCGGCATCACCAGCGGCGCAAACGGGCTCGCGAGGGTGATCTTGTCGAGCTTTTCAGCAAGGGCCGGGGCGCCGAGCGTGAGCCCCGCTGCGATTGCGAGACCGAGCGTATTCTTCAGCGACATGGGGGTTCCTTTCCCGTCAAACGGCGCCTGCACCGCATGCGGACGCGCGAAGAGCCATGTCGCCATGATCTGGCTCGGCCATACCTGCCGGGCAAGCATGACCGCGAGCGGATCGCGACGACCGGATCTTTTCCTGATAAAATTACTAGGCCTTTAGCCGCAACGCCGCAAGGATTTTCCCCACCCGCCTTCGGGGCCATGCCCGCACGGACCGAGGGCCTTGGGAGCCGGGAAAGGCAGATCGCAGGCATGCGGCGCAACGCAGGTCCCGATTTGCCGTTTGCTTCAACGTATTGTCGCTGTCCGACATCAAGGCCGACAGCCTTGGCACCAATGTGCGGCGTCTGCGCTGGACGGTGATCGTCGCCGCCACGCTGGTCACGGCCGCCACCGTGTCGCTGGCGGGGATCGTCGGCTGGGTGGCGTTGGTCATCCCGCATATTGCGCGCATGATCGTCGGCTCCAATCATCAGGCGCTGCTGCTCGCGTCCATCGCCATCGGCGCGGGGTATCTGCTGCTGATCGACACCGTTGCCCGTAATGCTGCCGCCACGGAAATTCCCCTCTCGATCCTCACCGCCGTGATTGGCACGCCGTTCTTCGCGTGGCTTTTGATGCGGGCCAAGGCGGATAGCACGGCGGTGGACCTGTCGGCGGTTGCAGGAGGCACGGGCGGCGGTTTCGTCATCAATGGCGTTGCGGCGGATGACCTGTCTGGCTGTTCGGTCAGACTGTCAGTCATCGCCCCGGAACCCCCGCTTGACCCGGTCGCGCAGGCGGATCAGGCCGATACCGAGGAACATCAGCCCTGGCCCATGGCATTCTGCCCTATCGAAGGCGCCCCATTCCCCCGTGCGCTCGCCAACCGTGCGACCGCGCCGGTGGATCACGTCGCACTACCCGAGTTCAGCCATGGCTCATCGATCGAAACTGCGCTATCTTGCCGACAGATCCGGGGATAATCCCCGAATGGCGCCCAGCCAGGATGAAGGTCGCAGCTCGTTGCGTCCGTGGTTCTCCCAGCAAATCCCGCCCCAAAACAGGAGAACACGGATGAGAGTCCAATGTATTCTGCCCGCAGTGGCATGTGCGAGCCTCCTCGCTGCTCCGGTCGCCGCCGAAGACGGCTGGCCGCGTGAAATCACCGACGTGAACGGCTATTCGGTTACCCTGGACGCGCCGGCGCAACGCACCGCGGTTCTGCCGCCGCCGCTGGGCACCTTTGCCGTGTCACTGGCGGAAGGCCCCGAGCGTATCATGTCGGTTCACCCGTGGACCCGTGCCATTTATGACCTCGGTATTCTGCCGGAATACTACCCGGAAATCCGCGATATTCCGGCCCGCGGCATCGGACAGGGGTTTGCGCCCAATATCGAAGAACTGCTGGAACTGAATCCGGACATGATTTTTTATGTCGGTTTCGTCGGTGAGGATAAAATCAGGATTCTCGAGGAATCGGGGTTGCCCTTCCTGACCATCAACGTCAATGCGGCCGACGATGCGCATGACTGGATTCCGATGATGGGTGCGGTCTACGGCAGCGATGAAAAAGCCGCCAGAATGCTGGAATGGCGCAAGGAGGTGGAAGCCGGTATTCGCGAAAAGCTTGCCGGTCTGGCGGATGCGGATCGCCCGAAGGTGGCGCATATCAATTCCTATGGCGAGCAATTGCGCGTCGTTGGCGCCAAGCATTTCCGGTCGTGGCAGATCGAGCTTGCCGGCGGGGTCAACGTGGCCTCGGACGTGGCGCAATATTCGGCCCAGATCAATGCCGAACAATTGTTCGAATGGGACCCCGACATCATCCTGCTGCACACGTTCGATCCGGATCTGACGCCGCAAAAGCTGTTCGACGATCCGGTGCTGAACGGCTTGCGCGCGGTCAGGGAAGGCCGGGTCTACGGCTTCCCGATCGGCGCCGACCGCTGGGAAGCCCCGGTGGCCGAAAGCCCGCTGGCATGGATGTGGCTGGCCGAACTGTTCCACCCGGAGTTGTTCGACTGGGATTTTCCGGCAGAGATCAGATCCGCGCATGAATTCCTGTTCGGCCACACCCCTGGCGACGGCGCGGCCGCGGTGATGTTGCGCGCGAAAGACAATGCCGAAAGCGCGGGTTATGACCGTTTCCTCGACCACTGAGGCCCGGGCAAGACGACGGATCGGGGCGGCGCATTGGCTGCCCTGGTTTGTCGCACTCGTGGTCATGGTTCTGGCGGCAATGGTCGCCATGGGCATCGGGCGGTATTCCGTGGCGCCCGACGATGTGCTGCGCATCCTTTTGAGCAATGTGCTGCCGATGGAGGTGGATTGGAGCGACCCGGCTCAGCGGGTGGTCGAGCGCATCCGCCTGCCCCGGGTCTTGAGCGCGCTGATCGCCGGGGCGGCGCTGGGCATGACCGGGGCGGCACTGCAGGGCATCTTTCGCAATCCTCTGGTTGGGCCGCAGATCATCGGGGTGCAATCGGGCGCGGCCTTCGGCGGCGCGCTGGCGATTTTCCTGTTCAACTCGGCCGTCATGCTGGTGGGCTTTGCCTTTTTCTTCGGCATGCTCTCGGTGGTGCTCGTCTACGCGCTGGCCCGGGTCGAGGGCCAGGCGCCGGTGCTGACACTGGTTCTGGCCGGGGTGGTAGTGACGGCGGCCTTCTCGGCGCTGATCTCGCTGCTGACCTATCTGGCCGACCCCAACGATTCACTGGCGGCGATCATCTACTGGCTGATGGGCTCGTTCTCCACCGCCAGTTTCGACAAGCTCGCCATTCTGGCCTCTTCGGCCCTGATCGGGTCGGTGCTGCTTTGGCTTTTGCGCTTCAGGATCAATGTCTTGTCCATGGGCGATGAAGACGCGGCGGCGCTCGGGGTCGCGGTGGAGCGGTCGCGATGGCTGATTCTCGGCGCGGTGGCACTGGCCATTGCCGGCATCGTTTCGGTATCGGGCATCGTCGGTTGGGTCGGGCTGGTGGTGCCGCATCTGGCCCGCATGGTGGTGGGACCGGATCATCGGGTATTGTTGCCCGCCTCGGCCATCGTGGGGGCGGTTTATCTGCTGATCATCGACACGGTGGCGCGCACGGCGATTTCGGCCGAGATCCCTCTGGGCATTCTCACCGCGCTGATCGGCACGCCGGTTTTCGCGGTGATGTTGCGGCGTTTGCAAATGCGGGGGTGGGGCCGTGGCTGAGGTCGGGTTGACGATCCGAAACGGCTCCATCGTGCTCGGCGGGCGCGAGATTGCCGGCAATGTCGATCTGTCGGTCGGCGCCGGTGAGGTTCTGGCGCTGCTGGGACCGAACGGACGCGGCAAGACGACGCTGATCAGGGGGCTGGTCGGAGCGGTGCCGCTGGCCACCGGGGCGCGCCGGGTGCACGGCGCCATCGGCTATGTGCCGCAAGGACAGGGGATCGGCTTCGATTACAAGGTGCGCGAAATCACCGTGATGGGGCGGGCGCGGCTGATCGGCATGTTCGCCAACCCCGGACGCGACGACTACGCGGCGGCGGATCGCGCGTTGGAGCGGGTCGGGGTGGCGCATTTGTCGGAGCGCAACCTGTCGACCCTGTCGGGCGGCGAACGCCAGTTGGTGATGATCGCGCGGGCTCTGGCCGGCGCCTGCGACATTCTGGTGCTGGACGAACCGGCCTCGGCGCTCGATCTGAAAAACCAGCGCCTGCTGTTTGATCTGATCCGGGGGCTGGCCCATGATGACGGGCTTGCAGTGGTGTTTTCCACCCATGTGCCGGGGCATGCCTTCGACGCGGCGGATCGCGCCCTGCTGTTGCACGCCGCCAGCCACCGGATTTGCGGGGTGGTGCCGCAGGTGCTCAGCGAGGCCGCGCTTTCGGCGCTTTATGATACCCGCGTGAAGGTCTTGCGCGATGAGATCGGCACGATCACGCTGCGCGCCGCCGTCGCGGCACCGCCCTGACGCCTTTCCTGACGCCTCTGGCGTTATGCGAACAATCGGCCAGAGCCGTTAACCTCAGGAGTCCCGAAATGCACGAACAAACCCGTCGTCCCGGCCTGTCCGGCACCGTTCTGGTCGATACTTCCGGCGAAACCGGCGCCACCCGGTTCAAGGCCGCGATCGCCGCCCTGCGCGGGGCCGGCTGGATCGTTTCGGACGGCCTGCCCGAAGCCCCCGGGCACATCGGCCTGCTGGCCGAAACCAGCCAACCCGCCGCCGAAACCAGCCCCCCGGTCATCGTGGCCTGCGACAGCAGCACCCGCGCCGACTGCCCCCCCGACCCCTACGCCATCCTGAGTGCGCTCGGTGGCACCCGCCTCGAACAGACGCTGGCCGCGTCGGTTCGCGAGGGACACAGCACCGATCAGGTGCTCGTGGGGTTCAACTGGACTCTGGTCAAGGCTGGACCGCTGTGCGGCATCGCCCGCAGCCCGGCGCGCGGCACCGAGGGGGCACGTAGCATCCGCCCCGAAGAGGGCTTTCTCGGCAAGGATCTGCGCGAACTGGCCGGCTATCTCGAAAGCCTCGATCCGCTGTCGCGTTCGCTCGGTCTGGCCGCCGTCAATTGCTATTGGAACCGTCGCGACCCGATGCCGCAAACCGCGCCGCTGAGGCGGTCCGGGGGTGGCTTGCAAGGGATCGAGGCCCCGGGCTACGACGCCCTGATCATTGGCGGTTTTCGCGACGCCCAGAAGCGTCTGACGAAGGCGCGGATCGTCGAACGCGAACCCGCACCGGGCGATCTGTCGGTAGATCAGGCCCCCGAGGCCTATAAAACCGCCCACACCCTGGCGATCACCGCGCAAACCCTGATGAACGGCTCGCTCACCCCGATCCTAGAGGCCAGTGCGATGGTGCCCAACCGGATTCTCGTGGGGCCGTCCGCCCCCGGCTGCCCGGCGCTGTTCGACCACGGTATCGACGAGATCGCCGCCGAGGCCATCGTCGGCCCCGACGCCGCCGAACGGTTCATTCTGGAAACCGGCACCATGATCATGCGCGAGGAGATCGCCAGAAGTTTCTGGCTGCGACCGCGGGACTGACCGCGGCGCGATCGACCGCCGCGGCGCAAGGAACCGCTCAAGGAGCCCCTCAAGGAAAGGCCTCTCCCTTTCGGGGAAGGTCAGCACGCGTCAAACCGGCCAGCGGCTTGGAATCCGGAGAACGGTTGCAGGATTTGGGGCCCCAGTGAGGTGGACATCAGCGGCATGCCGGTCGCGGCAAGGAAGATGTGGGGCGGCACCAACGGGTGGAGGTTCCGCGTCACACGCCACAAGAGGCGCAAACACAGCCTCAAGCTCATCAGTATCCGCGGCTGGCAGGACCAGACCACCGTCCTTCGCCATGCGCCGCGAGGCCGAGAGCTGATTGGGCTGAATGCCGAACCGCGCTGCCACCTCGTTGACCGTCGCCCCAGCGCGAAGGGTCTCGGCGACAATCTGTGCCTTCACCTCATTCGGCCAGCGCCGTTGCCCGAAGGCGTAAATATCCACACCAAGCGATCTGAGAAACGCATTCATAGCACACATTGCGAAACACACGCCCTGCCTCGCGATGGGAATGGCCTCGCACGGGCCGCACCAGCGTGGAAGGTGGGTACAAGACGACGCTTATACCAGCCTTGTTCGCAGTTATGGGCTCAAGCAAGAGTTTGTCACGCCGCATTGTCCGCAGCAGAATGTGATGATGGAACGACTGATCCGGTCGCTGAAAGAGCAATGAGTCCATCGTCACCGCTTCGAAAGCCTGGCCCATGCGAGCCGCGTCATCTGCGACTGGATTCAGTTCTACAACCACAAACGCCCGCATCAGGCCCTTGCCATGTGCACGCCGAACGAGACATTCAGATTTGCAGCTTGACCTGAGAAGATTTCGCTGGGCCGATACGTTTTTCAAAAGGCTTCAGCGGATGATGCTTGTTTCGGCCCCTCTTCGTTGCTAGGCAAGATGCAGCAAGCTTTGAAAGTGTTTTTCCGGCCAGCCAACGGTGAATCCGTTCTGGTTCCGCGATTTTTCAGGCTTGTTGCATGTCTCTTGCTCCCACTGTTTCCGCCACTAAACCGCTGCGTTACAACGCCACCGGCATTGCGCTTGGCGTCATCCCTCTGCTGCTGGCGCTGGTTGCGCTCAGCCTTGGGCGTTACCATGTTCCCCTCGGCACGGTGATCGACATCCTGACGCATCAGATCCTGCACGGTGAGGTTTACTGGAAGCCGGTGGAAGAAACCGTGGTGCTCAATATCCGCCTGCCACGGGTGTTGATGGCGCTGCTGATTGGCGGCGGGCTGGCCGCCTCCGGCACCGCATTTCAGGGCCTGTTCGGCAACCCTCTGGTCAGTCCGAATATCCTCGGCGTATCCGCGGGGGCGGGATTTGGTGCTGCGCTCACCATCCTGCTGTCTGGCCACATGCTCTTCGTGCCCATCGGCGCCATGCTGTTCGGCCTGCTGGCCGTTGCCATCGCCCTTGCCATCAGCCGGCGCGGGGGGCATGCCACGCTGTTCATGCTGATCCTGTCCGGTGTCATCACCGGCGCCCTGTTCGAGGCCATGCTGTCGCTGATCAAATACATGGCCGATCCCAACGACACCCTGCCGACCATCGTCTTCTGGCTCATGGGTTCGCTGACCGCCGCTTCCTACAAGAATCTCGCCTGGGGCGCGCCACTGATTTTCGCGGGGCTCGGCGTGCTGTGGGCCCTGCGCTGGCGGCTCAACGTGTTGTCGCTGTCCGATATCGAGGCCGAGAGCCTTGGCACCAATGTGCGGCGTCTGCGCTGGACGGTGATTGTCGCCGCCACGCTGGTCACCGCTGCCACCGTGTCGCTGGCGGGGATCATCGGCTGGGTGGCGCTGGTCATCCCGCATATTGCGCGCATGATCGTCGGCTCCAACCATCAGGCGCTGCTGCCCGCTTCCATTGCCATCGGCGCGGGGTATCTGCTGTTGATCGACACCGTTGCCCGCAATGTCGCCGCCACGGAAATTCCCCTGTCGATCCTCACCGCCGTGATCGGCGCGCCGTTCTTCGCGTGGCTTTTGGTGCGGGCCAAGGGAGGCTGGTCATGAGTTTGGAAATCACCGCCGCCAGCTATGGCTACAATCGCGAAAAGCCGCTGTTTCGCGACTTGGGCTTTTCCCTTGCGCGCGGGGAGATCATGGCCATCCTGGGCCCCAACGGCGTCGGCAAAACCACCCTGCTCAACAACATCACCGGCATCATGCCGTGGCTGGCCGGGGATAGCCTGATCGACGGCAAATCCCTGTCCCGCTTCAGCAAACGCGCCCTGTGGCAGCGCATCGGCTATGTGCCGCAGGCGCGCGCCAATGCCTTTGCCTATACGGTGCTGGACATGGTGCTACTGGGGCGGGCGGCCTATCTGGGCCTGATGCAGCGCCCCGGAGAAAAGGACCGCGACATCGCGCGCAAGGTGTTGACAAAGCTGGAGATTGCCCATCTTGAAGACAGCTATTGCAACAGTATTTCCGGCGGGGAATTGCAGCTTGTTTTTATTGCCCGCGCGTTGGTGGGCGAACCGGATATTTTGTTTCTCGACGAACCGGAAAGCCATCTCGACTTCAAGAAGCAGTTGATCATCCTCGATATCATTGACCGGCTGGCGCATGAGGACGGGTTGATCTGCGTGATGAACACGCATTTCCCCAACCACGCCTTACGCATCGCCGACAAGGTGCTGATGCTGTCCGCCGATGGTCGCCATGATTTCGGGCCGGTGGGCGATGTGCTGACCGAGGCCAGCGTGCGCGATTGTTTTGGCGTCGATGCTGCGATTACCGACATTGAAACGCCGGAAAGCCGATTCAAATCCATCTACCCGCTGTCGCTCAGTCGCGGCGGGAGGAAGCCTGACGACAAACCTGACTGAAAAGGAGTTATCCATGACCAGATTGTTCAAGACCGGACTATTCAAGAGCGGGGCGCTGATCGCCGGTATGCTGGCTGCCATGCCCGCCTTTGGTGCCGATACGCATGTGGTGACCGACCGCATGGGGCGCGAGGTGGAAATCCCGGTGGAAATCAACCGCGTTGCCACCAACTTCCTGCCCTTCGCCTCTGCCTGGTTCATTTCCACCGGCGGCGTCGATGAACTGGTCGGCATCGCTGCGGGCTCCAAGGCGCACGCCGCGCGCTCCATCTTCGGGCGTATCGTGCCGGAAGTGCTGGAGATCGAAACCGATTTTCAGGATGGCAACAATGTGAACGTGGAAGCGGTGCTGGCGCTGGAACCGGATGTGTTCTTCACCTATGAGAAGAACCCCTCCATCGAGCTGATCGAAAACGCGGGCATTCCGGTGCTGTCCCTCGACGTGCTGTCGCAAACCGGCGGCAATGCGATGGAGACTTTTGCTGGCTGGATGGACCTGTTGGGTCTCGTGGCCGGGCAGGAAGAGCGCGCCGGTGAAATCGCTGCCATGGCGCGCGATACGCTGGCGGAAGTGCGCGCGCGGGTTGAGCCGTTGAGCGAAGCCGAACGCCCCCGCGCCATGTTCTTCTCGCGCCTGCAGGAAGACCGTATTCTGATCAACGGCGCCGGACATTTCGGTGACTTCTGGCTGCGCGAGGCCGGGGCCATCAACGTGGCGACCGAAGGGCTGGCGCCGCTGGCAGAGGTTTCGATGGAAGAGATTTACGCCATGAACCCGGATGTGATGTTCATCTCCAACTTCTCCTCCACCATGCCGGAAGATGTCTATGCCAACAACATCCCCGGTCAGGACTGGAGCCATGTTTTCGCCGTGCAGAACCGCCGGGTTTACAAGCTGCCGGAAGGTATCTTCCAGTGGTATCCGCCTTCCGCCGACACGCCGATGATGATGAAATTCATGGCGTCCTCGGTGCATCCGGAACTGTTTGCCGATTATGACATGGAAGAAGAGCTGAAGGCCTATTATGCCCGGTTCTACGATTATGAATTGTCGCAGGACGATCTGGACCTGATCCTGCACCGCAATCGGTAAAGGAAAACCGCAAGAGACACGATACGGCGCGCCGAGAAACCAGCGCGCCGAATTTGGTTGCCCGTGTCAGGGCAGCAGGTTGTCGATCCGGCCTTGGGGGTGGCTGGCTGCGATGGCTTCAAGGGTCGCTTTGAGACAAACGCCAGCACGAACCCCAACAGATCATCGGGGATCTTCTGACCGCCGAGATCCGCGAGAAGCAGGCACGGTCAGTCAAATACCAGATGACGATCGCCAGGTTGCCGCTGGCCAACGAACTGAAGGAGTTCGACTTCGAAGCGGCGCACGTCAACGAGACCCTGATCCGCGACCTCGCCACCGGAGACTTCCTGGATCACCAGCGCAACCTTGTCCTGATCGGTGGCACCGGAACCGGCAAAACCCATCTCGCCGTCAGCATTGCCAGAACGTGCATCCGGGCCGGACGCCGGGGACGGTTCTTCAATGGCGTCGATCTGGTGAACGAGCTTGATGCCGAAGCCCGCGCCGAACGCCAGGGCCGGACCGCCGATCTGATCTCCCGCCTCGACTTCCTGATCCTGGATGAACTCGGCTACCTGCACGCCTGGGAAACAGGATCAGAGGCGAAGGCCGGTGTCGGCAAATGGATCGCATTCTACAACCGCAAACGTCCCCATTCTGCCCTTGGCGGCAAACCCCCAGCCGTGGTCTTTTGGCTGAGAGGAGAAGAAACGCAACCCGATCAGCAGGGACAGAGAGTAGCTTAATTTACGCCATATACTGTCCAAGAGATGGGGAGTAGCTCAGGCAACCCAAGATGTAGAACAGTTTTTGCTGACTGCATTTGCTGCGATAGGTCGAACACAGCTCGAAGAGCCGGACGACTTTATTCATGATCATATCCTTGATTGGGCACTCAATGGCTGGTGTCTCAGGGCTATCCTCGTCACTGCCGACTGAACCAGTAGTGAAGACAAGACGTTAGGCTCAGGACTCATAACCAAAACATGACTGTTGCGGCGAGAGCGATGGCCGAGAGGAAGACTTCGGGGCAGCGGTCATATCGGGTGGCGACC
>PDWI01007701.1_pt1 | contig 12922 bp, 12 predicted proteins | sample 1430891 | NCBI WGS metagenome assembly PDWI01 (sample SAMN01162508, study PRJNA174530) | Oral metagenome, whole genome shotgun sequencing project. | biome: Marine environment; feature: Marine mammal; material: Swab sample of the gingival sulcus; isolation source: swab sample of gingival sulcus... | reverse complement strand
TTTTTCACACGGTCGATAAATTGTGCTGTCTCATCTTGCCCTACTGTCTCAAGCATCTTTGCGACGATGTCGCGCAATTCTTTCTTTGTCATTTCTGCATTCACAAACCGCATCTTCTCCGGCAAAATGTCGTTAAACATCGCACGTCCTGCTGACGTTTTGTATGATTTTTTCTTGTACTGCAAATAAATTTCTGCATTGATGTCAATTACACCACTCTGATACGCCAAAATTGCCTCGTCAATGCTTGCAAAAATCTTACCCTGTCCTTTTGCATCTGGCTTAATATGTGTGAGGTAATAAATACCCAATACCAAATCCAGAGATGGTGTCGTGATTGGATCACCGCTTGCTGGCTTGACTAAGTTTTTTGACGAGAGCATGATATTTGCACTTTCTTCACGTGCTTTATCTGTGAGTGGCACATGCACCGCCATCTGATCACCGTCAAAGTCTGCATTAAACGCTGCACACACCATCGGATGCAATTGAATTGCTTTTCCTTCGATAAGCACTGGTTGAAATGCCTGAATGGACAAACGGTGCAAGGTCGGTGCACGGTTGAGCATGACATAGTGGTGTGAGATAATATCATCCAAAATTTCATACGCTTCCTCTGCCTCATTATCCACCATACGCCCCGCTGTGCGCACATTGTGTGCATATTCACGTTCAATGAGCTTGTTGATAATAAACGGTTTGAATAGCTCTAGTGCCATGCGTTTTGGCAATCCCGCTTGGTGCAATTTCAATTGCGGCCCAATCACAATCACGCTACGTCCAGAATAATCCACACGCTTTCCCAAGAGGTTTTGACGGAAACGTCCTTGCTTTCCCTTCAATGAATCAGCAAGTGATCGTAGTGCACGTCGTTGCCCTGTTGATGCAGCAACAGATGCCTGTCCACGTCGCGCAGAATTGTCAAAGAGTGCATCCACTGCCTCTTGCAGCATACGCTTTTCATTACGCGTAATCACCTCAGGTGCATGCAATTCCATGAGTTTTTTCAAACGGTTATTGCGGTTGATGATACGACGATACAAATCATTCAAATCTGATGTCGCAAAACGCCCACCATCCAACGCTACCATCGGACGCAAATCCGGTGGAATCACTGGCACAACTGTTGGCAACATCCAGTCCAACTTAATATTTGCCTTTTTGATGCCTTGGAAAAATTTAATCCGTTTGAGTATTTTTTTCTTTGTGATGGAATCCACTTCATCAATTTGTGCGGTGAGTTCTTTCATCATTGTATCCACATCCATCGTGAGCAAAATATCTCGCACCGCCTCTGCACCAATTCCTGCTGTAAACACCTGACCAAAACTTGTCGACAAATTGAAATATTCTACCTCACTTAAAATCTGATACAGTGCAAGATTTTTCAACGCATCACGTTTTGTGCGGAATTGTTTTTTCAGTTCCTGCATCGTATCATCATCATTTTGCGCCTTGAGCTCTTTTTGCTTGTGTTTAAATTCACTCTCAAGATTTTCCAGTGCCTGCGTACGCGCATCCTCATCAACATGTGTGACAATGTACGATGAAAAATAGATTACTTTTTCTAGTGCTTGTGGCGACAGGCCAAATGCAAGTCCGATTTTACTTGGCACACCTCTGAGGAACCAAATATGTGATACTGGCACAGCAAGTTGGATGTGTCCCATGCGCTCACGACGAATAATCGAACGTGTTACCTCCACGCCACATTTATCACACGTGATGCCTTTGTAGCGAATACGCTTGTATTTACCACAGTAGCACTCCCAGTCTTTTGACGGACCAAAAATGCGCTCACAGAACAAGCCTTCCATTTCATATCGCTGTGTACGATAATTGATTGTTTCTGGCTTTGTAATCTCACCATTTGACCACTCCAGAATATTTTCTGGAGATGCGAGCCTGAGCCGGACACTATCGAAGTCACTCACTTTTGTTACGTTATTTTCCATATGTTTGATTGACGTTAATTCTTATGATGCGTTTTACTCTTTTACTTCTTCCACTTCTGCATCTTTTGCATCATTGTCATCTGACTCGACCTTTTGTCCGATGAGCTCTACATCCAAACAGAGTCCCTTAAGTTCATTCACAAGTACGTGAAATGACGCTGGGAGGTTTGGACTTTTAATTTCTTCACCTTTGATAATTGACTCATATGCCTTTGACCGTCCGAGTACATCATCTGATTTGATAGTCAACATTTCTTGCAATGTGTGTGCTGCACCATATCCTTCCAGTGCCCACACTTCCATCTCTCCAAAACGCTGTCCACCAAACTGTGCTTTACCACCAAGTGGTTGCTGTGTAATGAGAGAGTATGGACCAATTGAACGCATGTGCAACTTATCATCTACCAAGTGATTTAGCTTCAAGATATACATGACACCCACAGTTGATTCATTGTCAAATGGACGCCCTGTCTTTCCATCAATAAGCTTAATCTTTCCACTTTCTGGCAATCCTGCTGATTTAAGTTCTGCTTTGATGTCTTCTTCACTCACACCATCAAGCGCTGGTGTCGCTGCAGTATATCCGTGTGCAAGCGCTGCCCATCCGAGATGTGTCTCAAGAATCTGCCCAATATTCATACGACTCGCTACACCAAGTGGATTCAAAATCACATCTACTGGCGTACCATCTGGGAGATATGGCATATCTTCGACTGGCGCAATACGTGAAATCACACCCTTATTTCCATGACGTCCCGCAAGCTTATCACCCACAGCAATTTTACGCAGTTGTGCCACAGAAATCTGAATTTGCTGACTCACGCCTGTTGGCAAACGATCCCCTTGATCACGTGTAAAGATTTTAATATCAACAACTTTTCCATGTTCACCATGTGGCAAATACAATGACGAATCTTTTACATCACGTGACTTTTCACCAAAAATTGCACGAAGAAGTCGTTCTTCTGCTGTCAAATCACCCTCGCCCTTTGGCGTAATTTTCCCGACCAAAATATCTCCTGATGATACTTCTGCCCCAATCCGAATAATGCCTGTTTCATCGAGATTTTTCAATCGATCTTCACCAATATTTGGGATATCACGTGTGACAACTTCCGGACCAAGTTTTGTATCACGCACATCCAGCGTGAAATCTTCAATATGAATTGAACTATAGCGATCATTTTGCAAGACTCTTTCTGACACAATAATCGCATCCTCAAAGTTAAATCCTTCCCACGGCACAAAAGCAACAAGCATATTTTGTCCCAATGCCAATTCACCATGGTCTGTCGATGACCCATCTGCGAGCAATTGCCCCTTTTTGACTTTCTGTCCTTTTTCTACACGCGGCACCTGATTCAATGACGTATTCACGTTTGATTTCATAAATGTGTGCAAGAGGTATTCTTGCTTGCGTGTTTTTCGCTTTGATCCTGCTGGCATTTGTTCCTCCACGACAATATGATTACCATCTACAGCAATAACCGTACCGTCATTTTTTGCAATCACTGCCTGACCCGAATCAGCTGCGGCCTTATCCTCAATACCAGTTCCAACCAATGGCGCTTCTGGATTTACACATGATACTGCCTGACGTTGCATATTTGAACCCATCAGTGCACGGTTTGCATCATCATGCTCGAGAAATGGGATTAATGCTGTCGCAACAGAAATACATTGTTTTGGCGACACATCAATATATTCAACATGTGCTACAGACACCATATCCGGTTCACCACCAATACGTGCCTCAACCATTTTTTTGACAATATTGCGATCCTCATCAAGTTTTGTCCCACCATGTGCAATTGTCAGACGGTCTTCAACTGTTGCGTTGATGTATTCCACAGTATCTGTCACATATGGTGCAACTGCGATTACATCTTTTTTCTCTTTTACAATTTTCTTTGCAAGCGCTTCATCAATTTTTGTACCAGAGCGCGCACCACCAGCCTTTTCTGCCAAAATACGCCCAACAAGTTTTTTCTCTGTATTTTTTACTTCCTGACTCACTTTCAAATATGGTGTTTCCAAAAATCCATATTCATTGATACGCGCATATGTCGCGAGATGTCCCACCAAACCAATGTTTGGACCTTCTGGTGTCTCCACCGGACAGATACGTCCATAATGTGATTTATGCACGTCACGCACCTCAAATCCAGCGCGCTCACGTGTTAAACCACCTGGACCAAGCGCTGAGAGACGTCGTTTGTGCTCAAGCTCTGCGAGTGGATTCACTTGATCCATAAACTGTGACAACTGTGAACTCGAGAAGAACTCTTTAATTGATGCTGCGACAGGACGTGTATTGATAATTTGTCCTGGCACAACAGTTTCTGGGTCACATGTACTCATACGGTCTTTGATGTTGCGCGCCATACGTGCAAAACCGATACGCATTTTGTTTTGTACAAGTTCACCCACACCGCGCACACGACGATTGCCCAAATGATCAATATCATCAGCAACAGCTGCTGGATCATTGTTCATGCGAATGATTTCTTTGATAATCAAAACAAAGTCATCAATGTTCAAAATACGATTTTCTGGCGTATTTTCACGATCAACATCCAAACGTTGATTTAAACGATATCGCCCTACCGCACCAAAATCATAGCGATCGAAGTTAAAAAACATTGCATCAATCATCTGCTTTGCATTTTCCTCTGTCGCCAAATCTCCTGGACGTACACGTTTATAGACTTCTTTATATCCTTCACCTTGTGTTGTCGTAATATCTTTTGCAAGTGTCTCGCCGATATGGTCAACGTCCAATACCTCCACATCATCAGCAAAAAGTGCACGAATCTCATCATCACTCCCATACCCAAAAGCACGCAAAAGTGCCGTCACAGGAATTTTACGCTTGCGATCAATTTTGACATGAATCACACCATCGCGGTCAGTTTCAAGCTCCAACCATGCGCCACGGTTTGGAATAATTTTTGCACCAAAGAATTTCTTTCCTTTGATATATTCCATAGAGAAAAATACCCCTGGTGAACGAATCAACTGTGACACAATCACACGTTCCACACCATTAATGATAAACGTCCCGCGATCTGTCATGAGTGGGTATTCGCCAAAGTAAATTTCTTGCTCTTTCACTTCACCCGTCTTTTTGAATACCAACTTTGCCGTTGCACGTAGTGGTGCTTCAAAAGAAATATTTTTTGCCCGCGCTGTCATTTCATCGTATTTTGGATCATCCAAGAAATAATCAGAAAATGTCAGTTCCATCTCCTTACCCACAAAATCAACAATCGGATTTACTTCATCCAATAACTCTTGTAAACCTTTCTCCAAAAACCACTCATACGAAGACGTCTGCGCCTCAATAAGGTTTGGTAATGATACAGCGAGTTGCTTTTTAAAAAACTTGCGTTTTGCAAGCGATGATGAGGCGCTGAATTTCCCCTTCACCTTCATTTTCTTGTTCTCAACCATAAAAAGACCTCCCACCAACTCGATATTCTTTACTTTGATCAACGTCTTGAAAGCAAAGATGCTATCTTTCCAGTGGAGTTTTCTAATGATTAACTATTTAATTGTCGCACAAAATTGTCCGATGATGCATCCAATTTGACACGTAAAACCCTGTTTTGCAACAAGAAATCCGTACCATTAAAGTGGATTATTTTTCAGTACAATAAATACTAACAGTTTTTTGTACTGGTGTCAATAGAACGACATTGGCAACTAATTTGTAACCTGTTATTCGCAAAAAACCCTACACGCATTGCTGTGTGCAGGGTTATCATACAATTGTGCCATTTATTGTGATGTGCTACACATCTAGACACCACAACCAGCGTCTGCGCTTGCACCCGTTGCTGCTGGACCACTACCAAATCCTGGTGATGGTGCTGCATCTGACAATTCTGTCTGACATTCCTCTGGTTGCTGTTCAAAACCAGAACACACTGCTGCGAGCAAACTCGCGCTATCACGGCCAGATTGAATTACTTCTCCATTAATAACAAGCATTGGTGACCCCTGTACACCGTATTTTTCGTTATCCTCTTTGTGCACATTAAACTGTGGGAATTGTCCACTAACCCAACGTGATTTATCTTCGAGTAATTCTGTCACTGCATATGTCTTATCTGTCGCAGCAACACACTGATTGAGCATCACTGTATTCACACCAAGCACTTTGTCACAGCGCGCTGCATCGCCATCCTCGAGAAAACATGAGAGATATGTCATGAACTTCTGTGGCTCATTTTTTTGGATACAGTACTGGCGCAACTGTTCTTTTACCTCTTTTTTTCCATGCATTGCGTAATCGACAAATTTGATTGTCATATCCATTTTATCACCAAGCGTCTCTACAACAGGCAAGATGCCCTTTTCAATTTGTGTGCCAAACGGACAATGGCTCATCACAAAAAGCTCCACAACTGGTTTTTCATTTTTTGCCTGCACTTCAGTTGCTGGCGTATTTTCTGCCTCGCCACTATTTTCTTTCTCCATTTCGTCCATATCCAGTAGTTGTGGGATAAATTTTTTCAAGTCTTTTGTCATGTATGAATCTACTTTTTGGTCATCTACGGTAATTGCAATACGATACAACCCACTCACTTCCATAATCTCACCAATCTCTACAGTGATCTCTTCTGGCACCAATGTGCTCAACATTTTTTCTGTTTTTTCTGTCACTTGTTGACGCACTTCTTCGCTAACGGGAATTGCTTCACCATCTGTTTTTTTCTCTTTTTTGCCCATTACAAACATCGCGAGACCAATCACAGCGAGACCCACAATAACCCACACGAAAATATTTTTTCCACCAACACTACAACACCCTCCATCTGCACACATTGCGTCAGAAGATGTGCCCTCCCCTGTCTTATCACTCTTTTCTACATCTCTTTTTTTATCCTCAGAGACGGCATCTTTTTTCTTTTCCTCTGTCATGTATTTTTTATTAAAAAATTATTTATCATATATTATACCAATTCCACTATACTATCACACCTCCGATTGACACGCAAAATTTAGCGTTGCAATGATTGTGCGTGCAATGCGTGCTGTCGTATACCTTTTTGGCATGTCACACTCTAGAACAAACTTCTCAACAGATTGCACTGTACTACGATTGGCACACAACAAATCATCAAGGGCAGGAAAAAATTTCTCCAAAAGATTATTCTCATCAACCCATGTTTTTTCATCTAGCACTTTTTCGTGATCTTTCAACGCAAGCACAACACCATTTTGATGCACATTTAATTTAACATGCATATCCGTTTTCTAAACTTTCCACATCTATTTGTGTGATAATTTTTTCTGCATTTTCTATCGTATCCACTCCTGCAAGATACACCAGTAGATTTTCACACGCATGATCATGCGCGTCATACACGAATTGCACATTGCCTTCTTGTGCGTGATTTATCATCGTACCCGTCATAATGCGATGCATCACATGACGTGACGCGTCTTCATCTTTGAGATCCGCAAAACACTTTTTTTTCAGCAACATTACAATCTCCCCGTAATGTTCCGAGCCAATCTGTGTAAACACATTACTCATTAAATCTTTTTTCTCCAATCGCACGCGCTCAGCCTCGTCTGCCGTCAATAATTCAGACGGCGGTATACTCATTTCTCTTTTTGGACACTGCGTCTGTACATGTGGATATTCCATTAACCTCATATCTTTTTAAAAAAATAAATTACACTATTACGTACTTATTGCACTGTTAATTGTATTGTTTGAATCATTTCTTCTTCTGTGTGAACACTTTCACCATGCAAGTACATCACATTTACTTCAAACACATTACCTCGTCCATCTTTGAAATAATAGTCCCTTTTGCGATTGTATCCTTGTGATGCTGTAAATGCTTCTGTCATCATCTCATCACACACCCACGCTGAACTATTGATATAGCGCATACTTTTTTGCACAGCATGATTGCACTTTGTGTTCAGTTGCATGTCTTCTGCATCTGGATACACGCCAATACGCACACGTGCAACACACTTACTATATGCATTGTGCACACAATTTTCTGGATAAAACAGCGTACCATCTGTCAAATTAAATTCCCATGTGCGCGGGTATTTCATTTCATATGCATATTCTTCACTTGTATACGTGCGCCAGCGCGATGAGTCAACAAAGACATCACTGTGCACAGCAATATCATCCCACTCATCATCTGTAATAACATGTGCTGCGCCCTTATCACTCGCGACAAAAAACAACATTGCAAATATGACACCCAACAAGAGCACAATAAGTGCAATAATAATTTTTAATTCTTTTTCCATAAACACAACGACTACTGTCACCAGTATAACATTTTTTCCACCACTTCAAAAGATACAGACTCTCTATTGACGTATGCATATTTACCATTATGATAGATGTACTACAATACAATTATATGACAACGATTGCACAAAATAAGCGCGCGCAGTATGATTACGAATTATTGCAACACTATGAAGCTGGTGTGGCACTTTTTGGGCATGAAGTAAAATCCGTCAAAACCGGCAACATGTCACTCAAAGGCGCATTTGTCACGCTCAAAGGCACAGAACTCTATCTGACCAATGCTCTTATTCCGCTTTACGACCATGCTGGCAATATCACAGACTATGACCCTTACCGCTCACGCAAACTACTCGTCAAAAAATCAGAAATCCGTTCTATTATTGGCAAAAAGAAACAAGCGGGCTTGACATTGGTGCCAATTCGTGTTTATACTAAAGGAAAGTTGATAAAAGTTGCATTTGCGCTTGCACGTGGCAAAACAAAGCATGACAAAAGACACACGATTAAAAAACGTGACACTGACCGGTCAATTGCACGCGCACTCAGACGATAGCACTGTAATTCTATTTGCATACGCCGCACGGGCCGCTTTCATAGCAAAACGACGCGAGCGGGGGATGCTAAGCTTTCGACAGTTTGTCGTTTGCCGATATGCACGTCGGGCATGTATACTCATCCCGTTAAACTGGTATACATTTTTGATAAGTGCAAACTTCATCAACAAAGTAAAAGCGGCGTTTACGCCATCTTTTGCACCGTCTCTCGCGTAATATACGCTTGAGCCACACAGTACTTGATGTCTCGCAGAGTAATTGTTGTGTCATATTTTCGGGGCTCGTGTCTTGTGCAGCTCTTTGTGCTCATGACATTAAATTATCAAAGATAGATTGAGAGATTTTTTGCTTGTTTTCTCACTCTCCAATCGAACACGTCCATTTTGCAGTGGCATGAAAAACAACGCTAAGCGTGTAAGAAATATTTTCAAATTGACAGATTTGGACGTGGGTGCAATTCCCACCATCTCCACACGTTAATACATTGGTACATAACTGTACCAATTCATACTACATAACTACATAACAACACACTATGCGCCGACGATTTCGCCGAAAACCAAAGAAAAAACCACAGATACCGCAAATGCGTGCAAACGAGAGAATTTTTGCTGATCCGATCGTCTTGATTGCCCACAATGGCGAACACATCGGTGAAATCGCACTCTCCGAAGCACGTGCGATGGCAGAAAGCGTCGGACTTGACCTTGTAGAAGTCTCACCAAAAGCACAACCACCCGTGTGCAAGATTTTGGACTATGGCAAATTTCAATATGCACAAGCAAAACAGTACAAGCAAAGCAAGTCACAACAAAAAGTCGTCAACACAAAAGGTGTTCGCATTGGGCTGCGCACTGACACACATGACCTTGATTTCAAAAAACGCCAAACAGAAAAATTTCTCTCAAAAGGCAACAAAGTCAAAGTAGAAATTGTCCTCCGTGGACGTGAAAAAGCCCACCAAGACCTTGCCCGCGAAAATATGCAGAATTTTCTCGACACGCTAGATGTTCCATTTCGCACAGAAGAACAGATTAAAAAATTCCCTGGTGGATTCAATACAATCATTGCACCAGAATAAATTCTCTCAGCAACTGTAAAATTACAAAAACACCATTTGACAAAATAGTCTGATTACTATAGAATACGTCAATAGTATTGATGTGTAATTCAGAAGAACACGGTCTTTTCTGTGTTTTGATATTATTTTTACGAAAAATTTATGCCAAAGATGAAAACACGCAAAGCGTTGATCAAAAAGATTACCGTATCAAAGAACAAAAAAGTGCGCCGCAGATCAACAGGACAAAATCATTTCAATGGAAAAGAATCCGGCAATAAAACACGTGCAAAACGCAGTGATAAACGTCTCTTCAAGACCGACGAAAAAAATATCCTCAAAGCACTTGTCAACTAAATTTTTGATTTATAACTTATTACTTACAACATAGATTATGGCCCGAGTAAAACGTGGCGTCACAGCAAACAAACGACGCAAAAACCTCTTGAAACTCACAAAAGGTTTCAAATGGCGCAGAAAATCACATTACCGCGCAGCAAAAGAAGCTGTACTCAAAGCAGGCACATACAAACGTCGTGACCGCAGAACCAAAAAACGCACAATGCGCAGTCTCTGGATTCTCCGACTCAACAACGCACTTCGCCTGCATGATGAAAAATATTCAACATTTATCAACAAATTACACGCAAAAAATATTGCACTAGACCGCAAAGTACTCTCTGAACTCGCAGTAGAAAACCCAGATACATTTGCACAGCTTGTCAAAAAAGTACAATAAGAAATAAAAAAACACCGCTGCATGTCAGCGGTGTTTTTTTATTTATACACATCACTCTTTCTCCGTGTGCTTTGCAATCACATCCTTTGTCAGTCGAATCAGCGCATGAAACGGCAACCAGATCCACAATGTCCGCTCAAGCCAATCACCAATGACTTGGTTTATATTAAAATATTTTGGATTTGCCATACTAGATTGTTAGATGATTAGATTGCTAGATTTCTAGACAGCTAAATGCTAAAGCCTAAAACTTTTTATGTACTACTCAATACACACAACTGCACTCTGGGTTCCCGCCTCCGCAGGAATGACATGTTTTTTATATTTATGCCATCTCTCTATGAAACAGTTCCCGCTACCTAATAAACTAATCAACTAGTTACGAGTTACTAATTACTAAATAGCTCATACATCGCAATACCGGCCGCGACTGACACATTAAGCGACTTCTTCCGTCCGCGCATCGGTATGTCTATCATTGTATCACACTTTGCAAGTGTCTCAGCATCGATGCCGACCGGCTCATTGCCCAGTACGAGCGCGATGTTTTTGTCCGGCGTGTATTCTTTGTAATTGATGCTACCATCACCTTGCTCCAATGCAACGATTTCACAGGCACCTTTACTGTGTATGTCATCAATTGCTGCGTCAAAGTCATCGCGCTTTGACCATGGAATGTATTCGTGTGCGCCAAGCGCTGTTTTGATGATCATGCGCTCTGGTTTTGTCGTGTATACACGTGTCCCATCTGGCGGTATCGGCGTATATCCCGTGAGATAGATGTGATCCACACCAGCACCATCCGCTGTACGAAAAATCGCACCGACATTGTATGCACTGCGGATGTTATGTAATATGAGATATCGTTTCTTTTGCGTCATATGAGTGTAATATTATGTAATTCTTTTCGCAGTTCTCTATAGTGTGGCACCGTTTCAGAAACCAGTGCCCAGAATTTTTTGGAGTGATTCATTTCTTGTAGGTGACACAGTTCATGTACCACGACATAATCACGCAGCTCATCGCGGACACACAATAGTTTACAATTAAAATTCAAATTCCCGTTACTGCTACAACTCCCCCACCGTGATCGTTGGTTCCGAATACACACGCGATTGTATGTGAAATTATAATACCGATTAAATTCCTCTAGTTTAGAGAGAATAATCGGTCGAATGCTGTTTTTCACGTGACGGACGACGGCGTCGTCAATTGTAACATTTTTTTGTTTTCCCGCGACGTTTTTTATAACCCACGCGGCATTTTCTTGCAATGAGCGCTCGATATCACGCACGCTGCACGTCTGTGGTGCGGTCACCACAAGTGATCCGTCTTGGTGCACGATCAAATGCACGCGTCTTTGATAGCGACGTTTTTTGATGTGGTAGCGCACGGAAGTACCGGCCACCACAACTTCTCTTGTTTCCATAATCATCTAGAAAAAAGTACGATGTATCCCATACGCCACCATCACAAGCAACGTGATATTTCCCACAATAATAATCGACCACACATGGCGGAATCGGTATCGCATCGCGCCAAGCGTCACCATGAGGATGTCATTGGGTAGTGGTGAAAATGATGCATAGAGGTATGTAAAAATATAGACGCTCCATCGTGGCAATCGCGTGAAGAACCGATGAATCCTTTGGTACAACATGCTCTCGTTCTCATGCAAAATTTCCCCCGCTTTGCGTGCAAATAAAAAATACAAACCGTCGCCGATACTCATCCCAACCCCGCCGCACACCGCAATGAGCAGCGGATGCAAATCCGTCGCCGATACATACGACAAAAATACCGTGTAAAACGCGGCGGATGTGAGAAACGATGTTCCGGACGTCAGTGCGATAAAAAACAAAATCATATACACGTTCGTCACACCGATGGATTGCACGAGGTGGTTTACATCAATATGATGCAATACGATGCTCCACACAATCAATGCGAGTACACCACACACTAAAAAAATCGTTTTCTTTTTAAGATGTGGTTTCATCATTGAAGTATTGTTTTTATTTGTTTAGAAATGCGTTTTTCCGACAGCCCCGCATCGGATAAAATTTCATCGCGCGATCCGTGCTGTACAAAAACATCCGGCAATCCGATATTGTGCAGTTGTACGTCAATAGCGTGTTGCACGACACATTCATTCACCGCACTACCCGCACCGCCCATAAGCGCATTTTCTTCCACTGTGATAAATATATCATGATTACGCCCCAATTTTTGTAGCAATGCATCATCCAACGGTTTGACAAAACGCATATTCACCAGCGTCGCATCAATCTCTTGCGCAATCGTTTCGCACCGCGCAAC
>PDWI01007700.1_pt1 | contig 12922 bp, 10 predicted proteins | sample 1430891 | NCBI WGS metagenome assembly PDWI01 (sample SAMN01162508, study PRJNA174530) | Oral metagenome, whole genome shotgun sequencing project. | biome: Marine environment; feature: Marine mammal; material: Swab sample of the gingival sulcus; isolation source: swab sample of gingival sulcus... | reverse complement strand
CCCCTCTATACTCGCTAATTGTATCAACCAATCCATCATTAGACGGGTTAGAATAAATATAAGAAATTTTATTTATTACATCTTCTAAAGTAGGTAATAAACATACATTTGGCCTTTTCATCCATAGATTTAAATGACTTAGTCCAGTAAGTCTCTTAATTGCTTCAGTTAATTGTTTTTCTAACTCACAATAAAACTTCTTAAAAGCTTCTATATTTCTAACCGTACAAAGAATATGTACATGATTAACCTCAAATATATAATGGTGCAGTATTACCTTCCCATCCCTCTGTACCCTTGAAAGAATACTCTTAATAATAGCATTCATATATTCAGCACATGGGAAAGTTAAAGCATTTTTCGCCCTAAACACAACCTCATATGGCATTAAAGATTCTATTTGTCTTATCCTATGCGGCATAATGGCCTCCTTTCTATTTTTTTCTTCACCCAACCCGAAAATCTTAGCGGATTTGGAATTTCAAGTCAAGAAAAATTGGTGGGGGGCACCAATTGAGGGGGGTGTGGAGCCGAGGGGGATCGAACCCCTGACCTCATGACTGCCAGTCATGCGCTCTCCCAGCTGAGCTACGGCCCCCCTTTTGAGTTTTAGATACTTGCTAGCACATTTGCTAATTCAATAAAAGGGTAAGGATTTACGGGTTTGTTGTTGACTCTTACTTCGTAGTGGACATGAGCTCCGGTTGAGCGGCCTGTTGAACCTAATAAGCCAATTACATCACCTTTTTTTACCCTCTCGCCTTTTCTTACTTTTAATCTAGATAAGTGGGCATACCTAGTTTCTAAGCCATCCGCATGCTTAACTATTACAACCTTTCCATAGCCTCCAGTCCAACGAGACCTTGAAACAATTCCATCCGCAGTTACTTTAACGGGAGTTCTAAAAGGAGCTACAATGTCAATCCCATGATGAAACTTTAATCTACGCTTTCCGAAAGGGCTCCTTCGTAATCCATAGGGAGAAGACACAAAACCTCCAACAGGAGTTCCTATTGGAGTTTCTCTAATTCTCTTTTCAAGTAAATCAAGCTCTTCACTAACGGAACTCTCAAGGTTACTATCATCATGATAAGACTCTGAAAAAGAAACAGGTGTTACATCTTTAATAAAAACTCTCTCATCCGCCCCTCCAATACCACCAAAAACATATGTCCGTGTTAAAGAAGCAAGCTTACCCCCCTTTTTGCTAAAACCACTTCGGGAAGAACGCTTCCCCCCTTTAGATAAACTTTTAGTTTTAGAAATAACTAAATCAACTTTTTTAGCTTTCCTTTTTAAGAGTTCTTCATATTCCCTAACTCTTCTTATTTCCTCAGATAAAATTTTAATTCTATTTTCGTATTTAATGTTTTTAAGCTTGTGCTCCATATCACTAGCTAACTTAACTTCAGATAAATCGTTAGAAGACTCACTTAATAAACTAGAACTAAACTCACTAGAGACAAAAAAATAAGCACCCAATACGCCGAGTAAAAAATAACCAGAAACAAAAAGTAAATCAGAAACATTTAAGAATCTAGACTCATCCCCTTTCTTAACGCTGATTCTTAATGCTTTTAAAATCCCAGTTTTTGATAACACCGAACCCTAATCCCTCTTATTCTCTCACCTTCTGCATTTACTCCCATTACTAACTTAAAGCTACTTGAATTTTTCAATAATGGGAAACACTTTGTTACTATTTCTTGAGGCTTTTTATTAACTAACAGTTTTAAGTTCTTAAGTAACAAGATGAAAGGAAAAAGGCAAACTATTCAAGAAAATGACTAATTTATTGATTTTATTGCAGTAATTCCCTAGCCGATTCCTTGAAATTTTCACTAACTTTCTTTCCTGCTAACATACGAGCAACTTCGTTAACTCTCCCCTCATGCGTTAAATCATTTATCTCGACTATAGTAGAATCATCTTTTGTCTTCTTAGCTACCACCTTGTGGCTATCTCCAAGGGCTGCAACCTGAGCAGAGTGTGTTACCAATATAACTTGTGAAAACTTAGAAACTTCCCTTAATTTCTCTCCCACAACTTCAGCGACAGCACCTCCTACTCCAGAATCTATCTCATCAAAAATCTGAAGCTCATGAATAAACTTTTCATTAAGAAGGGCCTTTAACACTAATAAAACCCTAGACAACTCCCCACCTGAGGCAACCTTAGAAAGAGGTTTTTTAGGCTCTCCCAAATTAGAAGACAAATAAAACTCAACTAAATCGGCCCCAAACAAAGAAGACTTATCCCTTTTTACTCTAACCTCAAAAGTAGCCCTTTTCATCTGAAGTCTTTTTAACTCTTTCTCTAAAAGTTTCTCTAACTTTTTAGCTCCAAAAATCCGTGCTTTTGACAGCCTCTCTTCTACTTCCTTTAGCTCCTCTCTCGCCTTTAGTTCCTCCCTCTCTAAGGCCTCTTTATCAAAACGCCCCCCCTTAAATTCAGATAACTCAATAGATATTTTACTTAAATACTCCACTAACTCATCATTAGACATCTTATACTTTCTTTCAAGCTTCGCAATTAAAGCAATCCTCTCTCTTAAAAAATCCAGCCTCGAAGGGGAAATTTCCAAAGTAGAACTATAATCGCTTAAAGTATATCTTGCTTCTTTAACTTGCTCATAAGAACTATTTATAAGCTCATAAGATTCCTTTAACAAAGGATCTAACCTTAACCCCTTTTCTAAAGATGAATTTAATCTTGCTAACATAACCTCTAGTCCAGAGTTATCATCCTCAATAGCGACTAGCCCCTCATTTGCTATTTCTAGTAACGTCTCAACATTTAAAAACTTATTTAACTCCTCTTCTAACTCTTCTCTTTCCCCAGTAACCAAAGACGCCTTCTCTAGCTCCAAAACCTTATCCTCTAAAGCCCTAAAATACTCATCCCTGCTACTCTTTTCTTCTAAAAATTTACCTAAGCGAAAATCTGCATCCTGCCACTTTCTAAACTTGTCTCTAACCTCCTTAAGTAAGCCACTTTCTACCGCATAAGAATCTAAAAGCTTTCTGTGCTCAACCGGACTAAATAAAGAATGCCCATCGTGCTGCCCCGTAATATCGAACAAAACAGAAGAAATTTTTTGTAACATACTAAGAGTAATAATCCTTCCATTAATACTTGTGCGGCCTCTTGAATTTTTATCAATAACTCTTCTAATTATAAGCTCATCTTCCCCCTTTAATAAACCTTCCCCCTCCTCCCAAACCTCGCATATTTTTTTATATAACCTATCATCTAACGTAAAAAGCCCCTCAACTTCCGCCTTATTCTCCCCATATCTAACAATATCAGATTGGGCACGGGAGCCAGAAAGAAGAGAAATCGCTTTTAAAATCATAGATTTACCAGACCCAGTCTCCCCTGTAATAACATTTAGCCCTTTTGTAAATTCTAACTCCAATTCCTTAATAATGGCTAAATTACTAAGCCTTAAAACACTTAGCATAATAAAACACCCTCCTAACCACTTGAACTTTTTACGCCTTTCTAATTGGAACCCCCCAATTTAATTTAGTAGATAAGATATCAAAATAACTCTTAGTTATAGACTTTACAAGCCTTACTCCTCGACTAGAAAGTCTAACTTCTATAACATCGTTCTCTTTTAAAAAAGTCCCCTCTTGACCATCAATTGTTAAAACCACCTTATTTTCAGAAATAGAATCAAGAGAAGAAATTTTAATACACACCCTCCCACTTCCCGGAACTAAAAGAGGTCTACTAGACAAAGAATGAGGACAAATTGGAGTAACCAATAAAGCATTTACCAATGGATGAACAATAGAACCCCCAGCCGCTAAAGAATAAGCAGTAGAACCCGCTGGACTCGCTACGATAACCCCATCCCCACGAACAATAGCAGGCTCCTCCTTATCCATTGAAATCTCAACAGCAAAAATCCTAGCTAAAGCATCCTTAGTTATCACAACATCATTAACCGCATGATATACCGAAAAGACACTTTCACCCCGAATAATCCTAGCCTCTATAAGCGGAGAAAATAAACTTTTAAAATTCCCAGCCAACACTCCTTCTAAAGTTTTATATAACTCACTAACTTCTATTTCCGCTAAAAATCCCAAATTCCCAATATTTACACCAAGCACAATAGGAGAATTAGTAGAAGCATGCCTAGAAACAGATAAAAGCGTCCCATCTCCCCCAAAAACAATTATTAAACCACAATGTATTGGCAAATCCTGTCTATTTACTATTTTAAGCGGATTGATAAAATCCTTATCTAAAATCTGAGAAACAGGAACATCTATTCTATAATCAATCCCTCTATTAGAAAGCCACTTAATTAACTCCTCACAAAGAGGCTTAGCTTTTAATTTATCTGGCTTTGAAGCTATCCCAACTATTAAATTCTCAGTCATCATCTATTTTTCTTGACTCTTCAAAGTTAACGCCCGCAACAAACGCCGTAAAACGCCCAGGAACATCACAAACCACTCCATAAGCATTTTGAACATAACGCCTTGAATCTTCTGGCAATAAATCCGTTATATAAACTCCCCGAAATCCCAATAATTCAATTCCCGTATTAGCAAGTAAATAAATTCCATAAGGTGAAAACAACAAAACTCCCGTAACGTTTAAAGAAGTCTTACCCAAACCCCGACCAAAGAACCACTTTTGCCCCATAGATTTTAAAGAATTATCCCCTTTAAAGAATTTTGGGGGTTCAGTCTCTCCTCTAAAAAGGGAAGACATATAAACAATACTTTTATCAGAAGAAGACTCTCTTTCAGGTTCATTTGCCAAATATAAAGGGTGAAGACAGGAAGAAAGCAAAAAGAAAAAAAGGACCAATCCCAAACTATTTTTCATACTATCCAAGTCTTAAATTAACCTTAAAGCCAATCTAAAACACCTCTACGCCAAACGTATAAAAGCCCAAATTCTACAATCACCAAAAACGGAATCATTCCATAAAAGGAACTCCACCCAATTTCACTTAACGTAACAGCCCAAGGATACATAAATACGACTTCCACATCGAACAATATAAACATCATAGAAACTAAGTAAAACTTTACCCCAAATCTTTGATTAACTCCCCCAGAACCTAAAGTCCCACACTCAAAGGAATCATTTTTAATGGGATTATCCCTTTTTTTAGGACCAAGAAATACAGATAATAGTATTAAAACCAAACAAACACTAGCTGACGCTAAAACCATTAAACCAAGAGAAAATGTTGAGTTAATCTCCATACTAAAGTCTTAAAAAGCCTCCTCATATATAAAGACAAAAGGATAAACCACCCCCTAACAAACCCAAGTTAACAGGAGAGAAAAAAAAGAAAAAGAAAAATATGAAAACAAAATAAAGAGAGAAAACAACTAGTTGCTTCCTCTCACAATATTTTGATTAAAGCTTGTATTTTTTAAACTATTTATTAAGCTCTTTTTCAGCCATAGCCCAATGCTCTACATCTCGCCCTTCAGGACAACCTTCCTGTTGCCAGATCTCCCAAGCTTTTTTAGCTATCATCTCATTTGTAACAACTACTTTTTTTGCTACAGGTTTAGACGAAGAACAGGGTTTTGACTTACAAACTTTTTTCTCACTACTAGCTTTTTTAACAGAAGAAACCTTTGTTCCAACGCTCTCAGAAATTTTTGAAGCCATCGAACTAATAGCAGACTTAGCCCCTCCCTTCTTAGTAGACTTAGTTACAGCTTTTGAAGATTTTGATTTTGACACCTTTGATGAAGAAGACTTTTTTCCAGTAGACATATCCTTAATATCACTCTCTTTATAATTAAAATATAAAAGATTAAAAAACACACAAACAACAGAAACAAAAACAAACGAAATACGCCCAGGAGGACTCGAACCACCAACCTACAGATTAGAAGTCTGTTGCTCTATCCTGTTGAGCTATGGGCGCTCATCTGTTCTTTATTTTACCTTATTTACAAAAAAACTAAATACGAATTTTCCATAAATATCTCGCCTCCCTACTTATACCGAATAATGTGTGTAGCTCAAGTAGGTTTATAAAAAATTATCCCCCCATTTTGATAGATAAGATAACCCACTGAAAACACAAAGAATTTTAATAAGACGATATTCCCTATATATTATATACTAAATAATTAATTTTATACCTCACACATGCTTAATTTAATATTATAACTAAATTATAGGAAAGCTTAACTTTTACTACTAACCTTAAGTTGTGTTAGAATACTTTATAAGATCTATTAACAACTAACCTACTAAAGACTTGAGTTAAATGGGATCGGTTCTTAAATATAAATCAACTTCAGACACCTCAGATAGAGACACGGTGGGTCGTATCCTCAATTCGAGATATAAAGTACTAAAAGTCATAGATCATGGCAAAGAAAGTGTGATATATAAAGCTGTTAGAATTGCTTCAAATGAAGAAGAAAAGAAGTCCCTTGATTCTAATTTTGCGTATGCACTAAAAGTGTTTTCATCTTCAAACACAACAAGAGAAGAAAAGATACAACAAATAATGCATGAAGCCTCTTCCATGCTAACTTGTAGGCACCAAAACATAATTCAGCTATACGATGTTATAACACTTGGAGAACCTTGTTATCTAGTTATGGAACAAATAGATGGTGGAACCTTAGCTCACACCATCTCTCCTTCCTACCCTCCCCTAAGTCCTCAGCTTGCAATAATGTTAATGGTGCAAGTTTTAAATGGACTAGATACAATACATAAAGCGAAAATAGTTCACAGAGACATTAAACCGGCTAACATACTAATAACAAAAGATGGTGTTGTTAAAATTGCGGATTTTAGCATAGCCAAATTAGCTTCTGACTCAAATAAGGGAAAAAGTGATCCCCCTGGTATCGGAACTTTTGATTATTTAGCCCCAGAGTGTTTAACGAATAATGAAAGTAGTTATTTATCAGATATATACGCTACTTCCGTAACTTTTTATCAAACATTAACTAATTACTTGCCTTTTGAGGGAAATTCCTTAGAAGAGAAAATCGATAATAAAATAGACGCAAACTTTACCCCTCTTTCAAATCATATAAAAGATATTCCAATAAAGTTAGAGAACATAATACATAAAAATCTTAACCCTGACCCTCAAAAAAGAGACCAATCAGCAGAAGAATTTATAAAAGCTATAGAAGATTTTCTTGATTCTACAGTAGACCCAAATTATAAGAAAATAGCTCCACTAATTAAATCTTTAAAAGAAGAACAAAAACAAAAGAGACGAAGACCTAGAAGAAATTTACGACAAGGACCATCAAAAAGAGCAGTTGCCGAAGTTCGAAAACAAATGGCAAAAAATACTAAGAAAACAGAGCTATACGACAGAACAGCTATTCAGCTCGCAATTGAAAAAAGTAAAAGACACAAAATAAGGAAGGATGAGGTAAATCGAGAAACTGTTATCATAAAAGCAGACTCTCCTCTAAAAGCCAAACTAAAAGAACTTCATACAATTGATAAAATAGAAATTAAAGATGAAACAGACATTTCTAAAGCTTTAAAAAAGGCAAAGGAGAAAAAGGGGGAAAAACCTTTTAATCTATTTTACTTCATTTTTATTCCTGCATTTTTAGGTTTATCTATTTGGTTATTCTTAACGGCAGAAAATAAAGGGGGGATATTTTCGGACGACATATCCATTTCCTCGTTTAATAAAAAAAATACAGATATTGTTGATATTGTTAACATAACAGAGGATTCTGGTGACTTTGAAAACTGGGGTGAAAATATTAAATTTATAGAAGAAGGAGGAACAAATCTAAAAAAGGAAGAACAAAAACCTACTAAAATAGAAATACCCAAAGAGAAGAATGTAGTGATAGAAAAGAAACCTTTAGAAAAACTTTCCTTTGATTTTTTTACTAAAGGAACTCATACCTTAATTTTACACGATTTTCCCTTAGAGAATTCTAAAAAAGACATCTCTCTTATAATTAGGGATATAAATTCAAGCGAACAGGTTTTAGTTGTAATAAACTTACCTAATGCTCTTCCACTTTTTTTAGAAAAGAAGGACTTAAAAGACTCTAACTACATTAAATATGATTCTGAGACCCATTCCTTAAAGATCTCTGTTACAGAAATTAATCCAGAAACCAAAAAACCTATAAAAGGTATATACATAGACGATAAAAATGCCTTTAAAGGTAATTGGTCCCTACAATAAAAAGACGTCGTCTCAATTAATTTTCTTTCTAAGCAAAGTAAACTCATCTACCTTAAGAGATTCTGGCGGTCTTACCTTATATAAAATTCCACCGTGAGCACTACTTACGCTCTCTCCTTTAGTATTTTCTATATAGTCTAGCTTAGAAGATAAATTAACATCTGGAGTCATCCACTCTAAAGTTTCTCCAACTGTAACTTTATTTTTAAACTCTATTTTAGAAACATTTAAATTAGAATCATGTTCTACGACACGTCCCGCAAAAGAATAATTTAAAGCAGAAGAATACCCATCTTCATAATTCATTCCATAATCTTTTGGTCTATTTAAGAAAAAACCGGTCATTAAAGTTCTATTAGAAGTAGAAGCAACTTCTAATAAATTATCCCTATTAAAAGGTTTTTTATTTAATAAATCATCTATAGCTCTTCTATAAGCTCTAGCAATCATTGCAACATAATATATAGACTTTGTTCTTCCCTCTACCTTAAGGCTAACAACTCCTGCATTAACAATGTCATCTAATAGCTCAATTGCACAAAGATCTTTAGAGTTCATCAAATAGGTTCCATTTGAATCCTCATCTATTTCAAATAAATTATCTCTAAAAGGCTTTTCTGTCTCTCTTCTATTTTCAGAAACATAAAAATTATCTTTTAACGGAATATAGGAGTTTTCTCTATCTTCATCGAGATTAACTCCCTTAATTTCGTTTTCTTTAAGACTTCCATCTTCCACATACATCTTATAGTTCCACCTACAAGAATTTGTACAAGTCCCCTGATTTGCATCCCTATAATTTAAATAATTAGATATTAAGCATCTTCCAGAATACGCTATACAAACAGACCCATGAACAAAAGCCTCAAGTTCTACACCTTTAACTTTATCATAAAAAGTTTTTATTTCTTTAATAGTTAATTCCCTAGGAAGTATGATTCTTTTTACTCCTTGGTCTCTCCAGAATTTAGCGGCCATCCAATTTGTTACATTTGCTTGAGTAGATAAATGAATAACAGCATCTTTTCTAAGTTTTAAAGCTTCAGTAATTAGTCCTACATCGCTCATAATAAAGCCATCTGGATTAAGATCATACATTTTAGAAAAAGAATCTAAAAAACGCTTAGCCTTATAATTATGAGCGTATATATTCATCGTTAGATAAACTTTCTTACCTAGAGAATGTGCATAATCAATCCCAACTTTAAGAGAATCTAAATTAAAATCATTTTCCCTTGCCCTTAAAGAAAATATGGGGACTCCCGCATAAACAGCATCCGCTCCATAGGCAAAAGCAATTTTTAACTTATCCAAATCCCCAGCTGGCATTAAAAGCTCCACATCTAACATCTCTTTTTTATCCTTATCTTTTCTATTTTGCAGGTAAATAAATATCTGACTTAAAGCAATTAAAAATTATTTGCAATAATGGTATTGAGAAATATTAACCTATTATAAGGGTATAATTCTAAAATCTCTTTTCTTACTATCTCAGCTTCTATATATCGGGTTAAAGAAGATAATGCCTTATACTCAGAGATTAAAACACTTGGGGTAATGTTTGAAGTAGAAACTCTAATCCTCCCAACTTCCTCCAAAACTTCTTCATATCTTTTTTCTTCATTTAAAGTCTCAATTAAAATATCTCTAATTACGTTATATAACCAATGAGACTCATTAATTAAACTTATGGCCTCTCTCATATTATAAATCAAACTTAGATTGTTCTCTTCTGTTAAAGACCTTAAACCTTCTAAATAATAATACCTTACTCCCTTAGTCTTAACCTCTAACGTTTCTGCATCTAAAGAAAGTGGCCCTTCTAAATTTAAATTATAAAAGCGAAGAAGTAAGTTTATAAAAAACCTCTGCATACGCATTTCATCATTATCTGTTTTAAACTTATATTTTTTTAAAAGTGATTTAGCCTTTAATAAATCTCCTTCACATAAAGAATGTAAAATCTCTCTTCCTAGTTCATCTTTTTTTAATTTTAAAATCTCCTCTTCTTCTAAAATTATATATGGGAGAAGTCCCAATTTTCGCTCTCTTTTTATTAATTTAATGCTAACTTCTTCTCTTTCTTCCTCAAGCCAATCTTTAGAAATCCCAAGCATTTCTCTAAACAAGATAACTCCCTTTCTAATACTAGGGACATCTGGTTGCCTTAAAGAAAGAGAGGAGTTAATGTAAAAGTTTCTGCTTTTTGAAAGAGCTGCTGATATTACTAGCCCTATTGTCGATATAGACTCATCTGCAAGCCTACTAAGGTTTATTCCCAAAGTCATTAAATCTTTCCTTTTTATCTTATGTTCTTTTACAAACTTTAAAACCCCTAATAAAGAAGGTTTAAAAGGATTAGATTCATCCATATATAGCGGAGGGAAAATAAATCCATTCATATATAACTCTGGTATTTGACCAAATCCTTCCTCCATAAAAAAACTTGTATAATGTATTGCTGTTTGTATGGATAATGTTTGAGTCACGTTAGATATATAGGGAATAAGAGTTTTTTCTGATAAAGAATTAAAATCACCCTTCCAACCCTTATATAGACCAGTTATAATTCCTAACGTAAGTAATGCAATTGGTTTGGTTGATATCCCAAAAGTTCTTTTAAAAAAATCTCTAAAAACTAAAAAAGGTTCTGTCCCCTTGGAATAAAAGTCTAAAATTTCTTTTTCTAAATAAATTTTAGATGAAAATTTATCTGGTAAAAAAGTTCCATTTTCTAAACTTAAAATAACTCCATGTTTTAAAGAATTTTTAACTTCTATTTTTAATTTTTTATCTTCCGATAAGGTATAATATAAAAAAACTCCCACATAGGATGAAGCTTGATGTAGTATTTCTCTATATTCAGAACTCATATCTTCTCTCTTCCAAAGATAGGATATGAATAAATCTAAAATACTTAAAGATGGCCACAAAAAGTCTAGTTTAAAAAACTCACTACTTTCTAGCTCACCTTCCCAAAAATCTAAAAAGGCGTTTGCACTTTTTTCTACATCAGCATCAATCACCCTTTTCTGTCCTATTTTTTAAGTCCTCACAATTTTTGCCCTTACAAACCTGAGACAAAGAACGCTCGACCCATTTTAAGTATCCTTCCTTACTGTTACGCCACCAATACTGCCCCTCATCCGTAACAGCTCCCGCTTCTTCTAGTAGTTTCATGATTTTCTTTTTTTTGTAAATCTTAGCCCACACATAAGCACTAAAACCATTTGGAGAACGAGAATTAGGGTCTGCCCCCTTTTTTAATAAGAGTTTAACAACTGATATACAATTTTGCCTAATCGCCCAAATTAAAGGGGTATTCCCATATGAATCGGCTGAATTTATATCAACCCCTTCATTAATTAGCTCTAAGATTGCTCTTTTATCACAAAGTAAGGCTGCATTTACAATATCTGGAGTATAGTTAATATAAGACTCTCTAGCTTTTCTATCCTCTTTAACGACTGTGTATAAAATATCCCTTTCTTTGTAATCTAAATCTGGTTTAGGTTTTAACTCCTGTTTTCTATCTCCTCCCATATATTCTTGCATGTATATAGGTAAGTGATAAGAATAAGTTGTATTAGTAGAAGTTTTATTAATTTGCTTAACCTCTTCGTTAACTTCTTCCTTAGATTCTTCTATAACTTCACTTAAAGTTATGGAGGGTTTAGTCTCTGTTTGTAAATTATTTATTATAATTTCTTCATTTCTCTTACCTAAAGTAGTTGGGGTTGAAGTGGAGAAAATTTTACCCACAGATGCTAAATAAAAAGGGTCTTTACTCCCCTTAGTTAAAGACTTAAAACCATAAAATAAAAAAGCCCCCAAGACACCCAATATTAGAACTACACCAATACTAAAATATAAAAATCTCAATAAATTATTTTTGGTTGAATCTTCTAAGGAAAAATTTTTTTTAGACTGAGGAACTAACTCTATATTAATTTTATCATTTTCTAAAAAAAGAAAAGCTTCATTAATCTTTTCTAATTTTTTTTTAGCCTTAGATTGAAGCTTAGGGTCGTCTTTAAACCTATCTAAACTCCACACCTTGATTAAATCCTCATAAGCCTCTAGTATCTCTTCATGTGAAGCTCCATTTTGAATGCCAAGTATTTGGTATGCTTGATTTTTATTCATCTTCTTACATCTTTTATATTATCTTTTTAAATAAACAATATGCAAGTATTTTCACTTCCAACAAAAAAAGAAAAGAGCTTAAATACTTATACACTTTGGTCTGACGGTGGTGTTTCTTCTTCTAAATGGGCATCTTCTGCAACAATAGTTCAACACCATACAAATAAAACTAGACTAAAACTAGTAGCACTTTTAAATCGTTCGACTCCTTCGTTAATAGAACTGTGGGGCGGTATTTTAGCACTCGCTTTATTAAGATGTTACATTAAACAAAACGAAACATTAAAATTTAAAAGCAAAATAGAATGGAAAAGCGATAATTTAACAATAATAGAATCTGCAAAAAAGAAAATAAACTTAAAAGTTAAAAATGATGAAAACATTCTTTGGGACATATTTTTAAACCTTTCTTATGGCCTTAACTTGAAAATAACACATTCTCCTGCCCATAAAGGCATATATAATAACGAAGCATGTGATAAAGCCTGCTCTTGGGTTAGTAAAGAAGGTGAAAAATTATTAAAAAATTTAGTAAAAACAAATAATTATAATGGCTTTATAGGAAGACAAGCGATTAAAGATCCTATAAAT
>PDWI01007699.1_pt1 | contig 12922 bp, 10 predicted proteins | sample 1430891 | NCBI WGS metagenome assembly PDWI01 (sample SAMN01162508, study PRJNA174530) | Oral metagenome, whole genome shotgun sequencing project. | biome: Marine environment; feature: Marine mammal; material: Swab sample of the gingival sulcus; isolation source: swab sample of gingival sulcus... | reverse complement strand
GATACTTCCCACCTTTCTGATGGTGGTTTCTATGACTGTATCAAGTATTCGACTGCTCCGATTATAGCTTCTCATTCCAATGCTAGGGCAGTTCATGACCACCCTAGAAATCTAAGTGATGATATGATTTTGAAACTTCGTGATAAGGGTGGAGTAATGGGAATAAACTTCTATTCTAGGTTTTTAGATGGCTCAGATTTTTCAAAGGTTTCATCTATAGTTGAGCATATCAAGTATGTAAAAAATCTAGCAGGTATAGATGTGCTTGCTCTTGGAGCGGACTATGATGGGATAGGCTGTGAGCTGGAGATTTATGATATTTCTAAGATGTATTTGCTAGAAGATGCTCTTAAAAAAGAGGGCTTTACTAGTGATGAGATTGATAGGATTTTCTATAAGAATGCGCTTAGGGTCTACAAAGAAGTGGTAAAGAAATAGAGTTTTTATGTTTTGGGGTGATTTGTCTGATGGGTTTTAGAAAAATCACCTTAAATTTTGGGAACAAAAGCTTGATTGCTAACGTCTAATAGATAAATAGGAGGTCTTTATGAAAAAGGTATTTATTTTATTTTTGGCGACTGCTTTGATTTTTTCTTCTTGTACTATGTTTACTATTATTGGTGAGGAGAAAAAAGGTGGCGACTACACAGTTATAAATGAGGATATAGAGCTCAATATGGTCGATTATGAAAATATGATTTTTGATTCCAATAAGGGTTTTATACCTAGGCTTTTAGCTCAAAATCCTGATAGCAAAATATTAAGTAGGACTATAAAGATAGAAGATGGAGAAATGGGCAATGATGTCCTTGCAGATAGCTTTGAAATTAAAAAGGGTGGGATTTTTTACTATCCTATCTTAACATCGGGGCTTGAAAATGAATGCTTTCCTACAGAGGTGAATCTTCCTTATGAATATGTGCTTGGCGCACCGTATGGATTTTTTGATTCTGAGCATTATGGTAAACAGTTAGCTATGATGAGTGATGTTATAGATTCTTTTAAGTTCAAGGAAATACCTGTATTTGATGACAAAAAATTAACAGTCTTTGAGTTTATAAATAAGGTTCCAGCAGATGACCTAGAGGGAGAGGCTCCTACCATGGCTATTAGACTGTCAAATGAATATAAAAATCATATCTACTGCTATGGCTTTGAGGGTGGCTCTTTTGGGAATACGACTTTTACCCTTGATACTTTTATTCACAATAAAAACCGGATGGATAGAAGACCTGATTATCTGATTTTTGATGGTGACTATCCTGATGACTTCGATATAAAGGGATATACTAATGGTGGATTGGAGACTAGGATAGATGGGCTAGATGTAGAGGTCATAAAGAAAGAAATGGGCTCTCATGAGCTAGCCTTAGAAGTCTTTGATTTAAAGAAGATGAAAGAAGGAATACTTGAGCTAAATGATGATGATAAGTTAAGGGTGATGGATAGTAGTCTTAAGTTCTTAGCTGGAAATCGTATTGAGGACAGGTCTTGGGATATGAGGTTGGAAGAAGTAGCGTATTCTGATATGAACTCGCCTAGGATAATATATCTCAAGTTTAAGCTAAAAGATGGCGATAAGCTGACTATTAAAAAACCGTCTCAATCTAGCTTCAACTACTGTTGCAATAAGGATGGTATTGCTGATGATTTCAGTGGATATTATTTGATGTCAAGTCCTGACTATGATACTGAGTTTATCATGGATAAGGATGTAAGTGTTATGGGAGTTTTGATGGATGGCAAGCAAGTTAATAAGGGGGAGGAGAAAGAGCCTAAAAAAGACTGGAAGGTGCCAAGTGGAACTGAGCTCGAAGTGATGTTTTTTAAATGAGTAGATACACATTTGTGTATAGACAAGGCTTTTGATATTTGTTAGAATAACTTAGCGCAACAGGGCTCGAGCCTTGTTACGCTAAATTATATATGATGATTTAAAATCATTAGAAAAAATGCTTTTATAAGTGGAGGAAGATATGAAAAAGAAGATTTTTAGCATGGTGGTAGTTTGTCTTTTGGCAGTTTTGACCTTTAGTGCTTGTGGTGAATCTAAGAGTTTTGAAGCTGGTGGACGCAGTATAGTGGTAGGCGAAAATGCAGAGTTTATTCAGGGTGAGTATGGTGCTTGGGAAGTGCCTGGTAAGTATAAAATAGATGTTTTAGGTGCCTTTTTAGATGATACTGGTGAGCCTGTAGAGCCTATTTTAGATGAGGATGGAAATATAGAGATTGAACCTGAAGCGTACTTTGTCTTGGTTTATGATGTTATAAATCTAGGCTATGAGCTTACAGATGAAGATAAAGAAAGTGGCGAAATACAGAAGTCTGCTATGTATACTACAGTTAGGATAAACGATGGTGAGGAAATTTTACTTAGACCTTATCCATATAGTGATACTGACTACAAGCATTCATTTAAAGATGTGAAGATAGACTATGGTATTCCTAGTGTAGCTAAGGGTGCTTCAGAGAACTTCACTGACCAGTTTGTGACTAATAAACCTATAGATATAGAAAATGATGTCCTGGTATTTACTACATTTTTTAATGATGGTGAAAATACCTATGATGGAGTTTTCGAGTTGAAGTTTTCATCTTTGGCAGAAGCTATGGAATAGGGATATATGAAGATATGGAACTTGAGCTAGTAGATATTTCTAGTTCAAGTTTTTTATTATATAAAATATGAAGGAATACAGATATTACTTCATATATTTTTAATATTTATTTTATTGAAATTATCTGGTAGTAGTGCTAGTATTGGAAGGTGGATTTTTTAATATTACTTGAACACTTCTTATGATTGGAGCTATAGTTATGCTTGATAAGGCGAACAAAAATACTATTAAAATAACTGTTTTAGCATTATTAAATATAGTTTTTTATTTCAGCACATTTTTTAATGTCTTGCATATATGGTATTTGATATTTTTGACTTTGACTACTACTTTACTTGAGGTTTTGATATTTATATGTCCTAATATTAAAAATATTTATTTTAGGCTTTTTAAGTCTATACTTTATCTTGGCATGACCTTCTCTAAGGTTTGTTTATCCATATATTTCTTCCAGTATGGAAACCTAGCTATATTCAGTCGTACAGGTCAGATAAAGTACCTAGGTGATGCGATAGAGTATTTTATAACGCAGATTACACCCCCTAATATAAGCATGTTTGTACTGGGATTAATAGGTGCTATACTCATCTTTAAATATTCAGAAAATATAAAGATAAATACTGGAAGAAGCATTGTATTTTTAGCTTTATCCATACTTATTTTATCCTTTTTATTAGGAAAAAATACCTACTTCGAATACTATAGAGCCTTTGCACATTCATTGGTGGAGTCCCATAAGACAAAAGACTTAAATGCTGAGGACATGGAAGCTCTTATTGAAAAATCACTAGCAGCTACAGGGAATGATAGGCTTAATTTATTTAAAAACTATGAACATAAAAATGACTTTACAGGGCTTGCCAAGGATAAAAACATCCTTATAATTCAGGTGGAGAGCCTCCAAAATGCAGTTATAGGAAAGACTTATAAGGGGAAAGAAATCACTCCTAATCTAAACAAACTACTTAAAAAATCTATCTATTTTACCGATTATTTTGAACTAATAGGCTTTGGTAATTCATCCGATTCCGAATATGTTTCTTTAAATAGCTGCTATTCTAATTTAAAAAATGGTGCCTATGTTGATTATAGTGGAACTGAGGTTTTAGGTTTGCCGAAGATAGCTTTTGATAAGGGATACAAGACTATTTCCATGCATGGAAACTCTGGGGAATACTATGAGAGAAGGGAGCACCACCCTGAAATTGGTTTTGAGACTTCATACTTTGGTGAGGAGTTTGAGCAAGATGAGGTCTTTGGGATGGGTCTTGCTGACAAGTCGTTTTTTAGGCAGGCTGCACCCATTATTGAAAAAAATAAGGATGATAAGTGGCTAGCCTTTCTTATCACTATTAGTTGTCATGTACCGTATTATATGCCTGATGACTATGTGGTCTTTGATAATGATAAGAGGACTAATTTCGATAGGTACTTAGATGCTGTGCACTACAGCGATGAAGCCATAGGCGAGTTTTTATCTGACTTAGAAGCTAGGGGTTTGCTTGAAAACACAGTCGTAGTTATCTATGGCGACCACCATGCCCTCTCTGTTAGAGATGGAGCTAGCGTAAAGCAATTAAATGACTTTTTGGGATATGCCTTCGACTATGATGAGATGCTCAAAATACCTTTGATACTATATTCTCCAGACTTTAAGGAGCCTATACTATGCGAAAATACTGGTAGTCAGCTCGACTTCATGCCGACTATGCTTAATCTCATGGGGTGGAATGATACCCTTACTCCTATGTTTGGTGTGGACTTATTAGACGAAGACCTGTCTAGGGATAATAGAATTTTTCCACAAATATACATAGCTAAGGGAAGTATTATAAGTAGAGATGAAATGTTTGTTAAGAATTTATCCGACAATAATGGTGAATTAGTAAGAAGGGATACTAGGGCAAGGATTGGCGGTTTTATAGAGGGTGAATTTATTTTAGAGCAAGAAAATATCTTTAAGCTATCAAATTATATCTATGAAAATGATAGGATAGGATATATGATAAATCGCAAAAAATCTCAGGATTAAAACTAAAATACTTTGTGTAAAATATACATAAAGATAAGTAAAAACTAGCAAGGTCTAGATATTTTAGACAGTATTATCACTTGTAAAATATGACTATTTATCGTATTATATAATAAGGCGATATACCTAAAGGAAGTGATAATATGAAAAATGAAAAAGTTTTGGCAGCTATCAATATGTTCTCGGTTTTGAGGTCTATAGAAAACTTAGTTGATATGGATGAAAGAGCCAAGGACTTAGTAAGGGATGTCGAGCTGTGTTTAGCCTTCGATGTTCCGACCCTACCTATGTTTTATTTGCTTTTTTCTAAAGGAAAAGTAAAGGCCGTGAGTGGCAAAAAACTCAAAAGTGATATAAACTTGAAATTCTTAAGCCCTGCACATTTTAATAAGATGATTAATGGAGAGGGTAATCCAATCCCTACTAAGGGTTTGTTAAAAGTTAAATTCCTTACAAATGAATTTACTAAACTTACAGACATCTTGCAGAGCTATCTTATTCCAGATGAAAATTTATTAGAAAATGATGAGATTTTTAGAGAGAAGTCTACAATACTTACTGCGTATGTAGCCTTGTTTGCTGCTGTTCAGATAGGTAATTATGACGAGCACTTAAATGAACTGGTAGAGACCATGCCAGAGGGTGTTATCCTTATCAATGTAAAGGATAGCATTGGTGTGAGTATGGCCTCAAGAAAAAATAAGCTAATAGCAGCTGTAGGTAAGTCCAAGAATGCTATAGCTTTTATGGATTTCTCAAATATTGATATATTAGGAGGCATACTTAGAGGAAGTATAGATACCTATGCATGTATAGGTAGGGGAGATGTGGCAGTCAGAGGTAAGATACCTATGATAGACAATTTTAACAAGTTATTAGGTTCAGTCGCTAATTATCTATAGGGAGGCAATATGAAAACTTACACTTATCCAAAGAGTAGAGAAATATTTGAACGTGCTGTGAAGTGCATACCTGGTGGTATATATGGGCATTTAGCGCCTAGTAGTGGTTGTTTCATCCCTGTAAGTGCCTATCCTTTTTACGTGGATAGGGCAGAAAAGGCCTATATCTATGATGTTGATGGAAATAGGTTTATAGACTATATGTGCGCCTATGGTCCTAATATTACAGGCTACAATAATAAAATAGTAGATGAGGCAGCAGCTAAACAAAGAGAAAAGGCTGATTGTACTGTTTTGCCATCAGAACTCATGGTAGACCTAGCTGAGCTCTTAGTAGACACTGTTCACAGTGCTGATTGGGCTTTCTTTGCCAAAAATGGTGGTGACGTTACCAACCTAGCTATGATGACGGCTAGGGGTCATACGGGTAGAAAGAAAATCCTTAAGTTTAATGGTGGGTATCACGGTGTTATTCAGTGGACTCAGCACCTAGGATATAAGGGCATTATAGATGAAGATTTAGAATATGTTATCAATATACCTTTTAATGATTTAGGAGCTTTTAGGAGGGCTATAGAAGAAAATAAAGGTGAGATAGCCTGTCTTATCTCCACTCCGTATCATCATCCAGCCATGGGTGATAATGCCCTGCCTAAGGAGGGTTTTTGGCAGGAGGTTAGGAAGCTTTGTATAGAAAATGGAATCATCCTTATTATTGATGACGTCAGGTGTGGATTCAGACTAGATGTCAAGGGCTCAGACTACCACTATGGTTTTGAAGCTGATATGATTTGTTTCTGTAAGGCACTTGCCAATGGTTATAATATTTCAGCCTTGATGGGCAAGGACTTCCTAAAAGCAACTATAAGTGATGTCTTCTATACTGGCTCATACTGGCTTTCTGCAGTGCCTATGGCAGCAGCGATAGCCAATATAAAATATATGCGAGAAATCGATGTAGCCAAGGTGGTTACTGACTTAGGAATTAAACTGACAGAGGGTATCAAGCGAGTGGCGAAAGAGAATGGCTATGAGATGATTATTACAGGGGAACCATCTATGTGGTTTATGAGACTAGCAAATGATAAGTCTGGTGAACTGCACCAAAGATGGGTATCTGAATGTGTGAGACGTGGAGTATTCTTTACGAACCACCACAATTTGTTTATTAATTCAGCACTTACAGATGAGGATATAGACTTTACCTTGGAAGTATGTGATGAAGCATTTAAAGCGTTAAAAAATGATTAGTAATCTTGTAATATCAGTAGGGCTAAGTAAGTGAAATACTTGTTCGCATCTTAGATGAACTGTGATAAAGGAGGTAATATGTTAAGTAAAGAAAAACATTTAGAGCTTTTACAAAAGGCTAAAGAATTGAGGAATATGACTGCTGAAACAGTTTTTTATGCAGGTAGTGGTCACCTAGGTGGGGCCTTATCCATGATGGATGCGGTTACACTGCTCTACTATCATGTGATGAATATAGATAGAGAAAATCCGAACTGGGAGGATAGGGATAGGTTTATCATGTCCAAGGGACATGCTGGTATAGGCTTCGTTTCTGTCCTAGCAGATTTGGGATATATAAATAAAGAGGATTTAAAGACCTTTAACCTAACAGGGTCTAAGCTAGGTATCCACCTAGATGCAAACAAGGTGCCTGGGGTAGACGCTTCAACAGGCTCTCTAGGACATGGCTTATCCATGGCTCTTGGTATGGCGTTAGCTGCCAAGGTAAATAAAAAGGACTATTATACCTACTGCTTATTAGGTGATGGTGAGTGTGATGAGGGTTCTGTTTGGGAAGCTGCTATGGCTATAGGAAGCTACAATGCCAACAACCTTATCACCATGGTAGATAGGAACAAGGCCATGATAGATGGTATGACTGAGGATGTTATGAAGTTAGAGCCATTTAAGGATAAGTGGGATTCCTTTGGCTTCCACGCTGAGGTAGTAGATGGGCATGATATGGCTGCTATGGACAAGGCTATAGAAGAAGCAAAGGCTAGGAAGGACAAGCCTACTTGCTTGATTTTAGATACTGTAAAAGGTCAGGGTGTCAAGTTTGCTGCTGGTGATTATAAGTGGCATTATGGTGCGATAGACCAAGAATTATTGAATAAGGCATATGAAGATATAGATGAGTTTTATCAGAGTAAAGTGAAGGAGGTTAAGTAATGGCTTTTGTATATACAAGTGTTGAAACGACAAAATTATCGACAGGTGAAGTTTATGCAAAGATGCTTTGCGACCTTGCCAAAGAGGATGAAAAAATAGTTGTGCTTACAGCGGACCTAGCTAAGTCTACCAAGATAGGAAAGTTCCAAGAAGAGTTCCCAGATAGATTTTTTAATGTGGGTATAGCTGAGCAAAATATGTATGGTATGGCAGCGGGAATGGCTAAGTGCGGACTTACTCCATTTACCTCTACCTTTGCTGTGTTTAACTCACTTAGGGCTCTTGACCAAGTACATACTGACATCTGCTATCAGAACTTAAACGTAAAGATGATAGCATCTCATGCTGGTACTTCTTTTGGTCAGGGTGGAAGTACCCATCATTCCTTAGAAGACCTAGCTATTATGAGGTCTATGGCGAATCTTACTGTAATAGTCCCAGCTGATGGTATGGAGACTGCCAATGTAGTTCAAGAGGCTGTAGCTATGCAAGGGCCTGTATATATAAGGATAAATAGAGGATTCGACCAGAAGGTTTATGATAGGATGGACTATGGATTTAAGATAGGAAAGGCTGTTAAGCTACATGAGGGTGCTGATGTTACCATCATAGCTTGTGGTTCCTGTGTATTCCCTGCTCTACAGGCAGCAAAAGAATTAGATAATGATGGCATTAAGGTTAGGGTTTTGGATATGCATACCATCAAGCCTTTAGATAAAGAAGCTGTGCTTGAAGCTATCTTTGACACCAGAAGAATTATCACCATGGAAGACCACTCCGTAGTAGGTGGACTCGGTGGAGCAGTAGCTGAAGTGATAGCTGACAGTGGAAAGGGCTGTGCCTTCAAGCGTATGGGTGTCCCTGATGAGTTTGCACCTATAGGATATCATGAGGATATATTAAGCCATTATAACTTAGATACTGATGGTGCTGTACAGGCTGTTAGAGAGATACTTAAACTCGATTACGAAGAAGATGAAGACTGGAATGATGAGGTGTAATATGGAGGAAAAGATTTATTCTTTTAATTTATTTATGAATTCGGTTCTACCTCTTTTTAGAGTAATAGCCCTAGATATGGGCTTAGAAAGCAAGAAGTTTATCAAGGAGAGTGTTATCCAGATTTCCTGTCTTACTGAGGAAGGCAAGAAGGCTATACACTTTACCATTGAAGACAGGAATATGACTACAGCCCTAGGCGAGCATGAAAGTCCTAGCGTAGAGCTTGAGTTTTCTAGCATAGACCACTTCAATGCCTTCTTTAAGGGGACTACTAAGAAGATGCCTAAGATAAGAGGTATGTTTACACATATGGGTATTTTCGTTTTTACAATGAAGGTCCTACTTAGAATGTCTAAACTTCTTTCTATGACTACTGCACCTGAGACTGAAAAAGAGAAGAGACTTTTATGTAAACTCTTGTTTTACTTACTTTCTTCAGGTATATCCCAGCTAAATAAACTAGGTCATCCTGCTGTTAAAAAGTGGACTGGAAAGAGTCCTAGGAGGGTATATGCCTATACTATAGATGGGCATGAAGATGTAGCTGCCTACATAATGATAGAGAAGGGCAAGAGTAAGTCAAGACGTGGTAGGTATACTAGGTCTAAGCCTTTCTTTGCTATGCGTTTTGTAGACCTTGATTCAGCCCTTGCAGTCTTGCAGGAAACGGGCGATACCTTGGAGCTTACTAAGCAAGAAAAGCTGATAATGGAGGGGGCGCCGGAGTTCGGAGGCAAGCTAGGTGACTTGATGGAGCTAGTAGGTTCTTACGTTAAATAGGAGAAAATATGAAAGAAAATAAAACAAAAGAAGCCGTAATTAAGGCTGATGTTAAGAAGGCTAGAGAAGTCTTTGCTAAGGGAACTACCCTAAGCTATAAGTCTAGGATAAATACCTTACTTAGACTAAAAAGTATACTGGAAAGAAATAAGGATAATATATTAGAAGCCCTTCATAAGGACCTAAATAAGTCTCATTATGAGGGGTATATGACAGAATATGCCTTGGTTATTTCTGAGATAGAATATGCTATAAAGAGTTTGAGGTGCTGGATGAAGCCTAAGAGGCAAAAGGCGTCTTTGGCTCAGTTTATATCAACTGTTCACTTACATAGTGTGCCTTATGGTACAGTGCTAGTGATGTCTCCTTGGAACTATCCGTTCCAGCTTACCATGATACCTCTAATAGGGGCTATCGCAGCTGGAAATGTAGTCATAGTTAAGCCTTCGTATTATTCTAAGCATACTTCTGACTTATTAGAAAAGATAATAAATTCAGAGTTTACAGATGCTAGAGTAAAGGTTATTACAGGTTCAAGAGAGGAAAATAAGGCGCTCTTAGATGAGGAATTTGACTATGTATTCTTCACTGGTTCACCGACGGTTGGTAAGCTAGTGATGGAGTCTTGTTCTAAGTATTTAACACCATTTACCCTAGAACTAGGTGGCAAGTCGCCGTGTATAATAGATAGGGGTGTAGACCTGAAGAAGACTGCGAAGAGGGTATTGTTTGGTAAGCTTTTAAATGCTGGTCAGACCTGTGTAGCACCAGATTATTTGCTAGTGCATGAGGATGTATATGACGAGTTTTTGGCTAGCCTCATCATGCTTTACAAGTCCATGATGAAGGGTGAATACAGGAAGAAAAACTTCCCTTGCATTATAAATCAGAAGCACTTCGACAGGATAGAAGGCTTGGTTAATGAGTCAGAGGTCTTTTACCAAGATGAGTTCAACAAGGATAAGCCTTTACAATATCCTTTTACCCTAGTTCAAAATGTAGATAAAGAATCTGCCATTATGAAAGAGGAAATTTTTGGACCTGTCTTTCCTGTGCTTAAGTGGAATAAGATAGGTGACTTAAAGAGGATAATATCCTATAATAAAAATCCACTAGCCCTTTACTTGTTTACTAGAAATAAGGCCCTAGCTAATACTGTTATAAAAGAGATTAGTTTCGGTGGAGGTTGTATAAATGATACCATCATGCACATAGCTTCACATCACCAGCCTTTTGGTGGTGTAGGTAGAAGTGGTATAGGACGTTATCATGGTAAATATTCCTTTGATACCTTTAGTCACAAGAAGAGTATAGTTCGTAAGTGGTGGTTCTTCGACCTCAAGGTCAGGTACCATCCATATAAGAAGCCAGAGGGGCACCTGCCTTACTTCTTATTAAAATAGAGTAGTATATAAGGTGGAGGAGCACTTCCCTACACCTTAATTTAATAATGAATCTCGAGAGGAGGTTTTATAATGAAACAAACAATAAGGAGATTTTCAGCATTTATGATGGCTGTCATAATGATGATAGCTTTCACGCCGAGTGCTGTAAATGTCGATGCACAAGCTAGCTCAGGAACTGTGACCGATAATATAGAACTTACAATTACCGATAAAAATGGAGATTTAGTGCCTTTAGAAGGAGCTCAGATTACTGTATCAAGTGGGGGCAGGGTTCTGGATTCTGGGATGATGACAGGTGCTGATGGAATAGCTGATTACAGGCGAGCGTATAGGGATGATTTAGACTATACTATAGTTTTGCCAAAGGCTGATTATGACTTCGTAGATAAGGATAAGTATACAGTGTTTAAGGGCTCTAGTGAGTACCATAGGTGGAGACTTGTCAGACCACATTATCTACCGACTAGTCTTGATTGGAAGATTCGTAATTATAAGTTAATAGAAGAAGATGGGCTATATAAGATATCATTTAGTGTAAATAATGCACCACTTGCTTGGGGTAAAACTTTCATTAAAATCAATTTGGAAGAGTATAGGTATTATAGGGTATCCTTCGATGTAAACGGAGGAGATGAGGAAGTAGCTGAGCAAGTTGTCAAGAGAGGTGGAATGGCAGTAGAGCCTCCTCTACCTACAAGAGAAGGATATGACTTCGTAGGATGGCAAGTAGATGGAAGTAAGTATTATTTCGGTAGAAAAGTTTGGGAAGATCTACACTTAAAGGCTACTTGGGAAAAGATAGCGCCACCTCCAAATAAGTACACTGTATCCTTTGACGTAAATGGTGGAAATGGAGAGATAGCAAGTCAGATAGTAGAAGAGGGCAGACGTGCATATAGTCCTACAAGACCTAAGAGAGAGGGATATAAATTCGTACAATGGGAACTAGATGGACAGAAATATCATTTTTATGAATATGTTACTAGTGATATAGTTCTAGTTGCCAAGTGGGAAAAATTACTTCCTAAATATCGTGTTAGCTTTGATGTGAACGGTGGAAGTTCTTCTGTATATTCTCAAATGATAGAAGAGGGTAAGAAGGCTAGGAAACCAAGTAATCCTTACAGGCATGGATACGACTTCGTAGAGTGGCAGTTAGATGGTGAAAGATTTGACTTCGATTCTGCGATTACTGAAGATATTACCTTGAAGGCTATTTGGAAAAAGGTAGAAGAGCCAGAACCTAAGAAGTATACAGTGAAATTCGATGTAAATGGTGGTAATGAAGAAATACCTGATCAAATAGTAGAAGAAAAGCATTCACCTGTAGAACCACCAGAGCCTAAAAGAGATGGCTATGAATTCGTAGAATGGCAATTAGATGGAGAAGAGTATAGCTTTTGGTATGTGACTAGGGATATAACTTTAGTAGCTATATGGGAAGAAGTCAGTGCTGAAGAGGCTATATACTCCATAAATATGACTAAGACAGTAGATGAAGCAGAGAAGATATTAGAAGATGGCGAGGTCAAATTCGATTTCACTGTGGAGATAGAAAATACTGGAACTAGGAACTTAATCAGTGTAGTGGTTTATGATGAGATACTTTCTTTTGATGGTGAAAGAGTAGACCTAGATGCCTATGAAAGTTCAGATTCTAACATACGTTTCCTAAAGGATAGTGCTACTAAGGAAGTACTAGTTGCGACTAAGGTCAAGGAGCCTTTAAAGCCTGGTCAAACTAAGACTTTTAAATACAGTGTTAGATTAAAAAATATAGGCGACTATTTAAATGATGCCTATGGTCGTGCCTACTATAGAAATAAATATGGAATAGATAATGGCCATGGTGCTGTTGAACGCTATCTAAAGATTGAAAGTAATATAGTAAGCACTAAACTCAGGGTAAGAGAGCTGGAACTCAGGTCATCACCCTAAGGTTATTTAGATATATTTGCACTATAAGTAAGAAAGGCGTGGATGATAAAATCCACGCTT
>PDWI01007697.1_pt1 | contig 12926 bp, 8 predicted proteins | sample 1430891 | NCBI WGS metagenome assembly PDWI01 (sample SAMN01162508, study PRJNA174530) | Oral metagenome, whole genome shotgun sequencing project. | biome: Marine environment; feature: Marine mammal; material: Swab sample of the gingival sulcus; isolation source: swab sample of gingival sulcus... | reverse complement strand
GTCAAATCAAAACCAAAGCGAAACCCAAGACGTTAATGAACTTATCATCCAACGTCAAAACAAACTAAACGCCATTGCCGACAGTGGCAAAGTTGCCTACCCGAATCAGTTTAAACGCACTGATTATGCCAGCGATTTACAAGCTAAATTTAAAGACGTTTCCAAAGAAGAAATCGAAGAAAAAGTTGCCAATGGCGAAAAAACGCAAGTGAATGTTGCAGGGCGTGTCATGCTTAATCGTGGCGCGTTTATCGTTATCCAAGATATGACTGACCGCATTCAGCTATATGTTGCTCGTAAAGAACTTAATGATGAGACTAAAGCACTGATTAAGTCGCTTGATTTAGGCGATATTGTTGGTGTATCAGGTTATATCGGACGTAGTGGCAAAGGCGACTTGTATGTGCATATCGAAGAAATTACCTTGCTGACTAAATCACTGCGTCCAATGCCGAATAAATTCCACGGTTTGGCAGATGTGGAAAGCCGTTATCGCAATCGCCACCTTGACTTGATGACCAACGAGGACAGTCGTAAAGCCTTTGTTATCCGTAGCCAAGTGATTAGCGGTATTCGTCAATTTATGCTCGGCGAACGCTTTATGGAAGTAGAAACACCGATGATGCACCCAATCCCAGGTGGTGCAGTGGCTCGTCCGTTTGAAACTCATCATAATGCGTTGGATATGCCGTTATTTTTGCGTATTGCTCCAGAGCTATACCTCAAGCGTTTGGTAGTTGGTGGTTTTGAGCGTGTTTTTGAGATTAACCGTAGTTTCCGAAATGAAGGCGTTTCTACGCGTCATAATCCTGAATTCACCATGATTGAGTTTTATCAAGCCTATGCCGATTATCATGATTTAATGGATTTAACCGAACGCTTATTTAATCAGCTTGCCACCGATATTTTAGGCACGACTGAAATCACCTATCAAGGCGAAGAAATCAGCCTAAAAGCCCCATTTGCTCGTTTAACCATGCCTCAAGCGATTGAAAAATATGCCAAAGATTTTGATATGAGCAAAATCAACGACAGAGACTATTTAGCGGGTTATGTGGCAAATACCCTTAAGCAACCGGTTAAAGATGTCTTCGGTGTGGGCAAATTGCAAACCATTATCTTTGAAGAAACTGCTGAACACGAACTGCGTCAGCCTACTTTTATCACTGAATATCCTGCTGAAACTTCACCGCTTGCCCGTCGTAGCGATACAAATCCTGAAGTTACCGACCGTTTTGAGTTGTTTGTTGGTGGACGTGAACTTGCCAATGGCTTTAGCGAATTAAATGACCCTGCCGACCAAGCAGAACGCTTTAAAGGGCAAGTCGCTGAAAAAGATGCCGGCGATGATGAGGCAATGCACTATGATGCCGAATATATCGAGGCATTGGCGTATGGCTTACCACCAACCGCAGGCGAGGGCATTGGCATTGACCGTTTGGTGATGTTATTTACTGATAGTGCGAGTATTCGTGATGTGATTTTATTCCCACATATGCGACGTAAAATTGAGGACTAAAAACAGTTAATAACCTAAAACTAGAATAAATTTAGCCTTATAGAGTGCAATTTGCTATTCAACTGCTGATTGTGCTCGCTCATCTTAATAATATTTGACAAAGGTTTAGATATTGCTATAGTAGTCTGGCTATTTTTTCCTCTAAAACTAAAGCGTTAAGTTAAAAGGTGTCGTCGTGCATAAAGATGTTTCAAAAAAAGTACGTGAATATAACTATATTTTGGAAGAGTCTTTTTTAGCAATCTACAATCGTAGTGATAATCGACTTAAATCTGGTTATGACGCCTTACTTCAGATAGGCGATGCAAAGATATTTATCCTGCACGAAGTAGCCTCCCTATGCTCAGTGACGGATAACATACCTAAGGCTGACTTGTACGAGTACAGTAAGCTTACGGTCAATGCACTCATGCAACGCCATTTAAAGTTACAAAAACACTTCAATGAAGGGTTAACTAAAGAAGAGAAGCCCACTCTAAAGGACAAACTATACTTTGTCGGCTTAGCATCTTTAGTGGTCAGCTATAATGACCAAAGTTTTAATATCGATCATCAGTTTGGTAGTAACTATTTTCAGGAGCATCTTGTCCTTGACTTTGATGGTGAAGATAACTTGTTGCAACTATTTGGAACGAAGAGCTTTTTAACCATTTTAAAAATACTCTCAACGCCAACCGATGTGTTATCTTATCTCGCTTATCATCGTACCGCACTCATCGAGCAATATAGCTATCGCCTTGAGACTATCTTGGCTCATACCTTTTTAAACTCCAAAGAGCTGTTCAACCCAGCCATTGAAGTCGAAAAAGAGCTTATAAGAATCAATGTATTAGATAAACATGATAGTCGGTTGCTAAAAGCGATAAACTCACAAGACTCTAAGCAAAAAGAAGAGCTTGTTAATCGTATGAAAGAGTTTTCTGATTTATGGGTTCGCCTGCTTAAAAGTACCACGACTCGACAGATAGCCAAAGAACAGCCCCTGACAAAGCAATGTACAGAGCAGTTAATCAGTGAATCTTTATACACTCGGATGAAAATTATCGAGGATGTATTCACTTATGGTCGTATGACTGAAGCACAACGAACAGAAGGCTACATCACCTATCAACACTCCTACAGTAAGTTTGGGCGCCAGTATATGATTGTCATGTACGGCTCTGATCCCAATAGCTGGTTGTCGAGAGAAGCGGTTAAGGAAGAATACTTAAACTTGCTTATCAATCTAAATAGCCAGTTACAGAATCCTGTGATGGATGATTTACTATTACTGGGCTTTGACATGAGCGATATGACTGCCAATGGTGATGTTGATATACAAATGGACGTGTATCACCTTAAAGCCAATAAAATGACCGACATTGAGCATCATTTGCATAGACAATTGTTGGCATTAAAGGCTAAAATGCAATCCTAAACCACAATAGCAAAGCTACGACCACAAGGCACCCAGCTTGGTGGTCGATACCTGATGTCTGAGTATTTTACTTAACTGAAGTTACACAGTCAGAAAATTTTACAATTTAAAACGGAATTTAATAGAATCTTGTTTTGTGCGTAACTTCAATTACTTAAGTTATTAGTTATGCTAATTTTTACACACTCGTTTTGATTTACGCTTCTTATGTCTCAATCCTATCAAGTTCTTGCCCGTAAGTATCGTCCCAATAATTTTCATGAGTTAGTGGGGCAGACACACGTCTCTAATGCATTGATTAATGCCATTGACTACAATCGCTTGCATCATGCTTATTTGTTTACTGGTACTCGTGGCGTAGGCAAAACTACCATCGCACGCATTTTAGCAAAATGCCTAAACTGTGATACGGGGATTTCCAGTACACCCTGTGGACAATGCAACAGTTGTCAAATGATTGAACAAGGTCGATTTATAGACCTGATAGAAATTGATGCAGCCTCTCGAACAAAAGTCGAAGACACCAGAGAGCTACTTGATAATGTACCCTACGCCCCAACGCAAGGGCGTTATAAGGTTTATCTGATTGATGAAGTGCACATGCTATCTACTCATAGCTTCAATGCGTTACTCAAAACGTTAGAAGAGCCACCTGAACATGTGAAGTTCTTACTGGCTACCACAGACCCTCAAAAGCTGCCCATCACCATTATTTCACGCTGTTTGCAATTTGTGCTCAGACCTTTATCACAAGAACTAATCAGTGAACATCTAAGTCAGATTTTAACAAAAGAGCACGTCCAGTTTGAACAAGAAGCGCTATGGCAACTGGCTCACTCCGCTAAAGGCTCTGTACGTGATAGCTTATCCTTAACTGATCAAGCCATTGCTTTTAGTCAAGGAGCGCTGACTGCCAAAAGTGTTAATGAAATGCTCGGATTAATCAATGGGGCAGATCTTATCGGCTTACTCACCAGCATTTATAACAATGACACATTGCAAGTTGCTCGTCAAATTGAACAAATGCGACAGCAAATGGTAAATGCCAGTAGTGTATTTGACGAGCTTGCCGAACTTTTGCATAAAATAGCCCTATGGCAAATATTACCAACCCTTGAACTGAATGTAAATCCACAACAGTCCAGTGCAATAAAGCAACTGTCGCAACAAGTCAGCGCCGATAGCTTACAACTGTATTATGAAATTGTCATTAAATCTCGTGAAAATTTAGCACTGGCAACAACACCAATGCAAGCACTAGAAATGTGTCTATTAAGAATGCTCGCATTTTATCCATTGGCAAATAATGCAGTGGTTATTACCAATAAAACCATTGAAAAACAAGAAGAAACTATAGAACAGTCTGTGGATAATTTTGTAGAATTAGCGCAAGAAAATCCTGTAACAACTCAAAATAGTTTAACAGGTCAAGATGGTTTAACAGAAAATCATCCTCAGGAAATTGTAGAATCAAAATTAACAGAAATTCATAATGAACCACATACTGAACAGCAAATTAAACAGCAAACTGAAACAGAAGAAAAAAATAAATTTGTAGAAGATATTCAAATTGAAACTAAGCAATCAACACAAGAATCTGAAAGTAAATTAATCAGCTCAACTGAATTATTTTTTACCGATTATGATTATAACGAAAACCATGTAGAAGACCTTGAAGAAAGCATTGAAGAAAACTATGAAGAAAGCATGGAAAGCTTAGCAGAAGATATGGTTGGACAAACTGTTGCTAAGCAAGGTATGATTGAGCAAAACGCTGTTAAACAAAATGTTCGCATTGAAAACCTGCAAGTACCAGAAGATAAGCTTATTAAACAAGATGTAATGGCTGAGAACCCTGATATCATCGAGACGAATGAAGTGACAGCAAATCTTGAACCCGTTAAGGTCATTGAATCCCCTGTCGAAGAAGCTGTTATTGAACCAATAACAGAAGCCCCTACTCAAACCAACAAACAAGTAGAAGATCCAAGACAGCTATTAAAATGTAGTCCTCAAGAGTTAACAGGTGACTGGACAACTGAAAAATGGGATTATTGGGTACAAGTAGCTCGTGAACAACAGTTGCTTGATAAAGATGAGCTGGCATTCGCTCGACAAGGGATTATGACAGGCAATTGTGATGGAGAATCTATTTTTTTAACTCAGCTAAATAGTAATAACTTTTCTGCTGTCTTCACTAATATCAGTCAAAAATTAAAAGAACAATTCACAAATGCAAGTTATCAAATAGACAGTTTTGTAGAGAGTAGTCACCATCAACAAACGCCAGAAAACAAGCAACAACAAAGACAACAATTGGCAGAAGGTTGTGCTATTGAACAATTAAGCCAATCGCCGGCCATGTTAAAACTACAAGAGTATGGTGTGGTAAGAATCAGTAATGTTCGACTCTATCAATAACTGCTAAGACTAAAAAACGCATATACGAAAGTTATACATAACAACTAAATAAATTACCAACTTTTTGTAAAAAAAGAATTAGAATAAAACTATTAAAAAATAGCGGGAAGGTTTATGTTAAATAACTTACGAGGTATGGCAGTATTTGCCAGTGTTGTTGATAACGGCTCATTCAGTGGTGCAGGTAAAGAGTTGGGGATTACCACCAGTGCGGTTAGCCAACAGATTAGAAGTCTAGAGAATGATTTAGGCATCGTGTTACTACATCGTTCTACTCGTAAGCTCAGCCTCACCGAAGCAGGCGCTGAATATTATGACTCGGCAAAAAAGGTCGTTAACGAAGCCGAAAAAGGGCGCATTCGCCTTACCCAGTTACGTGATGATTTATCAGGTAGATTAAGAGTCGCAACCACCCCAGAGTTGGCTACCAATCATCTACTCCCTGCTCTATCCTCTTGGTTGGCAACACATAGCTCAATCGGTCTTGATTTAGTCGCCGATAACCAATGCATTGATATGATTGATAATAGAGTCGATATCGCAGTCCGTATGAGTAGTCGTCAACACGATGACAATGCTCTACAATCCGTTAAGCTTGCAAACATTCGACAGGTACTGGTTGCCTCCCCTGAATATATGCAAAATCACCCTGCTATTACTAGCCTTAAAGAGTTAACAAAACATCAGCTTATCTCAATCAGCACCATAGCAGACGCTAACCAACTAACGCTTATTGATAAACAAGATGATAAAAAAAGCAAGATAACCATGACATCTCGCTTTACAACCAACAGTGTTATGATAGCCACTGACTTAGCAAAACAGAGTTTGGGGATATTAAGAGCCACTGAGCTTGATGTTGAAAACTCTCTAAAAAACGGGGAGCTGGTTGAGATATTGACTGACTATCAACTCCCCTACTTTCAATTGCATGCCCTTATCATCAACCGAGAGCAACAACCTGCAAAAATTACAGGCTGTATTGAGGTATTAAAAAACTACTGGTCAAACATCTAGGGCGTATTGAGAACTCAAACCTAAAACTATCAACACGCCCTGATAGACTATAAATATAACTGATGTTCAGCAAGCTCTTTACAGACTTGCCCAACATTGCCTGCACCTTGAGTAATTAATAAGTCATTAGACTGTAGTACACGTTGCATGACAGGAGCAAGGTTATCTTTATCGACAACAGTCGGCTCAACTTCACCACGTAAGCGAATACTACGAGCCAATGCCTTAGTATCTGCACCAATAATCGGCTCTTCACCTGCACTATAGACATCCATCAGTAGCAAGGTATCAACTTTTGATAGCACCTCGACAAATTCATCAAAACAGTCCCGTGTACGGCTATAACGATGTGGTTGAAATAACATCACTAACCGACGATCTGGATAGCTCTGTCTTGCCGCCTTAATGGTGACTTCAACTTCTGCTGGGTGATGTCCGTAGTCATCAATTAAAAGGATATCACCATCGTCTTTTGCTACACAAGCATTCTGCTCAAAACGTCTGCCTACTCCAGCAAATTTAGCTAACGCCCGCTTAATTGCTTCATCATCAACCCCTTCATCGGTTGCCATGGTAATGGCTGCTAGAGCATTTAATACATTGTGTTCACCAGGGATATTTAAGGTCAAACGCAATGGTTCACAATCTCGACGATGCACAGTAAAATGCGTTTTTGTGCCGTCTGCTACCACATCAGTTGCCTGCACATTATTATGAGATTCAAAACCAAAAGTCAATACAGGTCGGGCAATGTCATCAATCATCGCATACAATTCTTTATCATCACCACACAACACTGCCAAACCATAAAACGGCATATTATGCAAAAACCGCACATAAGCAGATTTCAACTTATCAAAGCTATTTTCATAGGTTTCCATGTGGTCTTCGTCAATGTTGGTAACAATGGCCGCCATTGGACGCAATGATAAAAACGACGCATCAGACTCATCCGCCTCCGCTACCAAAAAGCGACTTTCACCGAGCGAAGCATTCTTACCCGAAGCATTAAGCTTACCACCAATCACATAAGTTGGATCAAGACCTGCTTCTGTCATCATCATGGTGAGCAGGCTTGTGGTGGTAGTCTTACCATGAGCTCCAGCCACAGCAATCCCATGACGATAGCGCATCAACTCACCCAGCATATCAGCACGGCGTACCACAGGAATACGAGCCGTCAGTGCTGACTGAATCTCCGGATTAGACTTATCAATTGCAGATGAAACCACTACCACATCAGCATTGGCAATATTTTGCGAATCATGGCCAATAAATACTTCAATACCAATGTCTTGCAAGCGTTTGGTAACCGCACTTTCTTTGATATCTGATCCTGTTACCTGATAGCCTTGGTTGTGGATTACCTCAGCGATACCACACATACCGGCACCACCAATCCCAACAAAATGAATACAATCAATACGACGCATTTCGGGGATTTCAATCAAACGTTTTGGCAAGCGAGTTGCTGGAGTTTTATTCATAATTTTTCTCTCTATTTTTATCTTAAATTACCCTTTGTTTTATTACTGACTGACACGACCTAAACTAATGACACTAATATACTAATGCTATTAGTACCATCAAGCCAACTTAGCTGTGTAGCTCTTTGACCCTATTCACTTCTTCACTGCTACCCAGTACAACCGGTACTCGCTGGTGAATACTGCTTGGTTCAATATCTAGAATGTCATCGACAGCGTTAGTTGCTAAGCCTCCTGCTTGTTCAATCAGCAGTGCCATTGGGTTTGCTTCGTACATAAGACGGAGTTTACCCGCTTTATTTGGGTCTTTGCGATCGAATGGATAGAGAAAAACACCTCCACGGCAAAGAATACGATGAACATCACCAACCATGGCAGCCACCCAGCGTGTATTGTAATTCTTACCTCGTTTGCCTGTTTCACCTGCGATGAGTTCATCAATGTAGGTCTGCATGGCTGGCAACCAATGGCGGTAGTTAGAGGCATTAATGGCGTATTCTTTGGTAGTTTGAGCAATCTTCACCTTATCATTGACTAGCACAAATTCATCTGTACTCGGATCAAGTGCAAACATGGCAACGCCTCTACCTAAGGTAAGAGCAAGCATGGTTGATGTGCCATAGATAACATAACCACTGGCAAGTTGTTGGCGACCTTGTTGCAAAAAGTCATCATCAACCACTACCTCACCTTGTCTTGAATAAGGCAAGATAGAAAAAATCGTACCGACACTCATATTAATATCAATATTACTTGAACCATCAAGTGGATCAAACAACACCAATAATTCACCCTCAGCGTTGGCTGGAGTAGCATTGTCAAGCTCTTCGGAAGCAACACCGGCACAAGCTGGATTAGCAGTCAATGCTTCCAAAAGCATGTCATTAGAGATAACGTCAAGCTTCTTTTGTTCTTCACCTTGCACATTTTGATGACCAACTTCACCATGAATGTCGGCTAATGCGCCTCGTTGTAAAAGCTTGCTGATTTTTATGGCCGTCTGAGCGATGGTATTAATGGTACTGGTAATATTGGCGTTATGGCTAGTGCTATTAAGATAGTCGGTTAAGTTAGTCATAATTTTCCTATAAATTAAAAATTAATTCCTGTTATGTCAACACTAAAAAATAATCAACTGAACACCCACCACCCGCTTGGCAATGACAAGCAAGGAGTAGTTTACTCATTCAGCTCGGCTCAATCTGTTGGTTTTTAGCGTTGCTATGAAACGATTAAATACGGGGCTAAGTTTACCAAATTTTTACCATCTTGTCTTAATTTTTGACCTACTCAGTTTCCAATAAGGTTCTGCTAACAATTGTACTTTTATGTTATAATTTGTTACGCCATTGAGAGCATCACTAGTGGCAATTCAATCAAGCTAAACTAACAGAGCAAGAGGAAAAACGCAATGAAAAAAAGCATCGTAATTTTTGAAGCAGAAGGCGGTTCAGATAAAATATTTAACGGTCATCGTAAGGATACCATGCCAATTTTAGAAGCTATCAAGGAGAAAGATGGTTGGCACTGTGAGGTCGTCTATTATCGTGACGAGTGGGCAGAGCAGATTTTTGATTATTGTAAAGATAAATTTGACGGTTATATCAGTCGTGTTAACCCAGGTAACATTGCAACCGGTGAAAAAGGTTATTTTGAGACTTTACGCAAGTTATCAGATGCAGGCTTGGTCGGTATGTCGCACCCTGATGCGATGATGAATTTTGGTGCAAAAGATGCGTTGGTTAAGCTTGCAGAAACCGATTTGGTACCAAATGACACGTATGCCTATTATACAGTAGAAGAATTTACCAAAACTTTCCCAAAAAGTATCTCTTACGGTGAGCGTGTTCTTAAGCAAAACCGTGGTTCAACTGGTGAAGGCATTTGGCGTGTACAAATCGAAGAAAGCGTCGATTACAAAGCAGGTGATAGCCTACCACTAGACACAAAACTAAAATGTACCGAGGCCGTTGATAACCATGTGGAATACAACACTCTTGGCGACTTTATGAAGTTCTGTGAGCAATATATCGTTGGCGAAAATGGTATGTTAGTAGATATGCGCTTTATGCCTCGTATCAAAGAAGGCGAGATTCGTATCCTACTAATCGGTGATAAGCCAATCTTTGTCGTCCATAAAAAACCTGCTGATGCTGAAGATGCGTTCTCAGCAACGCTATTCTCAGGGGCGAAATACACTTATGATAAGCCAGAAGATTGGGCTGAGTTGATGGAGTTGTTTAACTCATCATTGCCAACTATTTCTGATAAACTAGGCGGATTTGACATTCCTCTAATTTGGACAGCGGACTTTATGTTGGGTGACTTAGACGAGAATGGTAATGACACTTATGTATTGGGTGAAATTAACTGCTCTTGCGTTGGCTTTACCAGCCACCTTGATCAAGGCATTCAACAAGTCGTCGCTGATGAAGTCGTTAAGCGTATTGAGAGTGCAAAAGCTTAATTATTAGCTGATAAATGTTTGTAAATTATAAAAAACCCAATAGTAATTATTGGGTTTTTTTATTTTACCCTTGCCAACAACAACAATGATAGGTAATATAGAGAACGCATTTTTTTAATAAGTTGCAATTTGATTTAGTTAAGATTAGTTTAGTTATTAAGGAAACATTATGAAACGCATTATTCTACTCGGAGCGCCAGGTGCAGGAAAAGGCACACAAGCACAGTTTATTTCTAAAGAATTTGGCATTCCACAAATCTCAACAGGCGATATGCTTCGCTCTGCAATTAAAGAAGGCACGGAGCTAGGCAAGCAAGCCGAAAGCATTATGAAAGCCGGCGGATTGGTCTCTGATGAGTTGATTATTAATCTGGTCAAAGAACGTATCGCTCAAGAAGATTGCAAAAACGGCTGTATATTTGATGGCGTGCCACGTACGTTGCCACAAGCTCAAGCCTTTGTTGATGCAGGTATTGCCATTGATGATGTGGTAGAAATCAGCGTTCCTGATGAAGAGATTATCAATCGACTGTCAGGTCGTCGTAGTCACCCAGCATCAGGTCGTGTCTATCATATCAAATACAATCCACCCAAAGTTGAAGGCGTTGATGACGAAACGGGCGAGCCACTCGTTCAGCGTGATGATGACAAAGAAGATACCATTCGTGAGCGTTTATCAACCTATCATGAATTAACAGCAACTTTGATTGATTTTTATCAAGCGTTAGCAAAAGACGAGTCTAATAGCCAGTCTCCTACTTACCATCAATTTGACGGTACACAAGACATTAATGTAGTCAAAGAGCAAGTATTGAATGCATTAAAAGGCTAAGATAATCCGTCTATCGCCATAAATAAATTGCTGATTATTTAAACAAGGAAAAAAAGCTGGCTTTTTTTCCTTGTTTTTTTGCTATCTTTTCCTGTTGCTGTTGTTGTTTTGCTTTTAACGCTTCTTCATACGCATCAATGCGTTGCTTTGCCTCGTCCATACTGATATTTTCATCAGCGGATAAGTTTTTGATTGCACTAACCAGATTACCCTTTTCAACCATCATAATAATATATTTGGGTAATTGTTTGTCTTTTTTAGGCATTGTTTTATCCTCTTTATGTTCATCATCTCTTCAAAGTCATACCAATCCTACAAAGTAACCTATCCCATATTGTCTAGGTCAGCCTCACTCGAAGTATTACTTGTACATCTTTGTTCGTTTTTCTCAATATATTAATTTGTAGCAGTGCTATAAGTAAAAAAATTCGACCATTTAAATTCTTTAGACTGGCATTAATATTGCATGTAAAGGAACTTTTATAAGCCACTTTTAGCTCGAACATTATATATTAAGGTCTCCTAATGTTAAATACCAGCCATACAACCAACTTTAGTTTTAGTAAATTATCCATTGCGATTCTCATCAGTTTAACAATAACTGCTTGTGGTGGCGGTTCAGGAGCTTCTACAAGTACAGATAATGCTAGTGATAATAAAGATAAAAATACCGTAGAACCTGCTACTCCTAAAGATTCTGCTAAGAAAAAAGCCGAAGCAGAAGCCGCCAAGAAAAAGGCCGAAGCCGAAGCGGCTGCTAAGGCAAAAGCCAAAGCCGAAGCAGAAGCCGCTAAGAAAAAGGCAGAGGCCGAAGCAGCCGCTAAGAAAAAAGCGGAAGCAGAAGTAGCTAAGAAAAAAGCTGAAGCGGAAGCGGCTGCTAAGAAAAAAGCCGAAGCGGAAGCGGCTGCTAAGAAAAAAGCCGAAGCAGAAGCTGCTAAGAAAAAGGCTGAAGCAGAAGCTGCCAAGAAAAAAGCCGAAGCAGAAGCGGCTGCTAAGAAAAAAGCTGAAGCAGAAGCTGCCAAGAAAAAAGCCGAAGCAGAAGCTGCTGCTAAGAAAAAAGCTGAAGCAGAAGCCGCTAAGAAAAAGGCTGAAGCCGAAGCTGCCAAGAAAAAAGCCGAAGCAGAAGCTGCTGCTAAGAAAAAAGCGGAAGCAGAAGCCGCTAAGAAAAAAGCCGAAGCAGAAGCTGCTAAGAAAAAAGCGGAAGCAGAAGCTGCCGCTAAGAAAAAAGCTGAAGCAGAAGCTGCTAAGAAAAAAGCTGAAGCCGAAGCTGCTAAGAAAAAAGCTGAAGCAGAAGCTGCCGCGAAGAAAAAAGCTGAAGCAGAAGCTGCTAAGAAAAAAGCTGAAGCCGAAGCTGCCAAGAAAAAAGCGGAAGCAGAAGCTGCCGCGAAGAAAAAAGCTGAAGAAGAGGCCAAGAAGAAACAACTTAATAGCGAGCAACGCATTCAAAATGCTCAATTTACTGCCGATGCCTCTGAGTTATTAAAAAACTTAGCAGAAGATGAAAAAACCCTGCTTAATCAAATTATTAGTGGGCTAAATAACAGCAAAAGTAAGCAACAACAGGTTATTAAAAGCATTCTTACCGATAATGGCAAGGCGTTAAACTTAGAGTTGCAAGCTCAACCGGGTGGTAGTATTACCATCAGTGCCAATGATTTATTATCGGTTAGTAACTTGATGTTATCGGATACTGGACGGGCATTAAGCGTGATTTCTGAGGTGCAAGGTGGTCGTTTGCTCGGCTATGGTTCTAATATTATCAAAGA
>PDWI01007696.1_pt1 | contig 12928 bp, 11 predicted proteins | sample 1430891 | NCBI WGS metagenome assembly PDWI01 (sample SAMN01162508, study PRJNA174530) | Oral metagenome, whole genome shotgun sequencing project. | biome: Marine environment; feature: Marine mammal; material: Swab sample of the gingival sulcus; isolation source: swab sample of gingival sulcus... | reverse complement strand
CCAGTCATTAACGATCAAACCTTCGCCGTCGATGAAAACTCGACTAATGGCACTGTGGTTGGTCAAGTAGTAGCTAGCGACCCAGACGCTGGTCAGACTTTAACTTATTCAATTGTGTCTGGTAATGACTTAGGCATCTTTGCTATCAGCAGCGATGGCGAGATTACGGTGGCTGACAATACCAACTTAGATTATGAACAACATACATCGGTAGACTTAGCAATTCGAGCAACCGATAATGGTTTACCAGTTTTGAATTCGGAGGCAACTGTTACTATCAATATTAACGATGTGAATGAACCGCCAGTCTTTACTTCAGCCGATAGCGTTAGCTTATATCATAATGAAACTTTGACCCATACCTTAACTGCGACCGATCCAGAAAATGATAGTCTTACTTTTTCGGGCAATAATTTACCAAGCTGGATTAGTTTGAGTGGAGATCAATTAACTATCACTCCAAGTTATGCTAACATCGGTACTCATCAGGTAGAATTAGTGGTTAGTGACGGCACTAATCAAACAACTCAACAATTGACAATTACGGTTAATGAAGCTAATGTTGCTCCAGTAATTAACGATCAAACCTTTGATGTTGATGAGAATTCAGCTAATAATACGGTTGTTGCTCAAGTGGCAGCTAATGATCAAAATGTCGGTCAAAGTTTAACTTATTCGATTGTGTCTGGTAATGACTTAGGCATCTTTGCTATCAGTAGCGATGGCGAGATTACGGTGACTGATAATACCAACTTAGATTACGAGCAGCATGCACAAATTAATTTAGTAGTTCGAGCCACTGACAACGGTACTCCAGCCTTAAGCTCAGAGGCAGACATTACGATTAATATTAATGATGTTAATGAAGCTCCAATTTTTACATCAGCCGATATTGTCAATCTTAATCACAACCAAACAGTTGCTCACACCTTAACTGCCACTGACCCCGAAAATGATAGCTTAACTTTCTCGAGTAATAACTTGCCAAGTTGGGTTAGCTTAAGTGGTAATCAACTAGAAATTACTCCAAGTTACGTTAATATTGGTACTCATCAAGTAGAGCTAGTCGTTAGTGACGGCACTAATCAAGTAACTCAACAATTAACCATTGTTGTTAATGAATCTAATATTGCTCCAACCGCTAGCGAGAATCAAACTTTCTCAATCGATGAAAATTCAGCTAACGGCACAGTAGTTGGTCAAGTCGAAGCAGCTGATCCAAATATTGGTCAAGTTTTAACTTATACTATTGTCGATGGTAATGATTTAGGCATCTTCGCTATTAGTAATGACGGTCAAATTATTATTGCTGATAGTACCAACTTAGACTATGAACAGTTAACTTCAGTTAATTTAACAGTTCGAGTAACTGATAATGGTTCACCAAATTTAAGTGATGAAGTAATTGTAGTACTTGGCATTAATGATCTTGCAGAAATTGATGATAGTATTCTGTTGCCAAATACTGGTCAAAGATCGCTAATCGGTTGGTTGGGACTTACATTGGTTAGCATCTCAATGATCGGCTCTTATCTAATAATTAAGAAATAATTTCTTAATGTGATAAAATAATCTTATGAAACAGATTGCGATTGCTGGTTTTGGAGTTGAGGGAAAAATCAGCGCTAAATATTATTATAACCAAGGTCATCAAATAACGATTTTGGATCAAAATGAAAAATTATCAGTCCCAGAACAGTACGGGGCGCGGCTAGGAGAGGGTGTGTTGGAAGCTGATTTGAGTGAATATGATATGGTGATTAGAGCACCAGGAATCAGACCAGATAAATTATTAACCGCTCAAAAAGTCTGGACAGCGACTAACGAGTTTTTTGCGCAGTGTCCAGCGCCAACTATTGGCGTTACCGGAACCAAAGGTAAGGGGACAACTTGTTCGCTAATTGCCTCGATTTTACGAGCGACAGGCAAAACAGTCCATTTAGTTGGCAACATTGGCGTACCGGCTTTAGAAATTTTACCTCAGATTAAAGCTGATGATATCGTGATATATGAATTGTCGAGTTTCCAATTGTGGGATCTTGAGAAATCACCTCAAGTGGCGGTTATAACTACGATTGAATCAGATCATATGGATGTTCATACTGATTTTGCCGAGTATTTGGCAGCCAAAGCTAATATTGTCAAATTTCAGACTAAAAATGATCAAGTTCTTTATTATGATAGTCAATTTTCAGAACAAATCGCCAAAAAATCTCAAGCTCAAAAAACCAAATATGGTCGCAAAGGCGAGGGTGTTTATATCGAAGATGATTATTTTTGCTATAAAGAAACTAAAATTTGTTCAACTGATCAGCTAAAATTGGTCGGTCAGCATAATCTACTTAATGCTTGTGGGGCGATTGCGGCTAGTTTAATATTTAGTGATGATTATCAGGCAATTGCTCAGGGTTTGGCTGACTTTAGTGGTCTAGATCATCGGTTGAAGTTTGTAGCCGAGAAAAATAGTGTCCGATATTATGATGATAGTATTGCTACTACTGATGGTTCGGCAATCGCAGCCCTTAGAGCTTTTGATGAAAATAAAATTATTATTCTAGGTGGCTCGGATAAGGGTAGTGACTATCAGCAGGTGATAGACGAAGTTAAAGCGACTAACTCTACAATTATCGCTATTGGTCAAACTGGCGAAAAAATTCATCAATTAGCTTGCGAGCAAGGAATTGAATCTTATCGAGTTACTGGTTTAATGGACAAGGCGGTTAAAAAAACTAGTCAAATCGCTCAACCTGGTTCGGTTGTGATTTTATCACCAGCTTCAGCTAGTTTTGGGCAATATCAGAATTACAAAGACCGTGGTAATCAATTTATCGCAGCTGTCAATAACTTATAACCTATGCTATAATCAAATCATCACTAATACTGAAAGAAGGAGAAAATATGTGTAATTGTGATTGCGAATACATTGATGATTTAATAATGGAGCCAACCGTTTATCGATTGCCTCTAATCGGCGATAACGCCCCAGAATTTACGGCAAAAACTACTAACGGCGAAGTTAATTTCCCGGCTGATTATGAAGGAAAATGGGTAATTTTATTCAGTCATCCAGCTGATTTTACCCCAGTTTGTACGACTGAATTTATGACTTTTGCCTCAATGCAGGATGAATTCAAAGCATTGAATACTGAGTTGATTGGCTTGTCGATTGACTCGGTTTATTCTCACATTGCTTGGATTAAGAAAATGGAAGAAATTGAGTTTAATGGCATGAAAGATACCAAAATCTCATTCCCAATTATTGATGATTTATCAATGGAAGTAGCGACTAAGTATGGTATGATTCAACCAAATGTCTCGACCACTTCAGCTGTCCGAGCGGTCTTTATCATCGATCCAAAGGGCGTGATTCGAACCATTCTTTATTATCCAGCTTCAACTGGCCGTAATTTTGCTGAAATTAAGCGAATTATTGAAGCTTTGCAAAAAGCTGATCAAGATAATATTGCCACTCCAGCCAACTGGCAACCAGGTGAGCCAGTAATTGTGCCACCAGCTGATACCACCGCTGAAGCAAATAAACGGGTTACAGCCGGCTCAGATAAGCAAAAAGAAGTTAAAGACTGGTTTATGGTCGTTAAAAAATAGTTTTAAATTATTTTAATAAAGCAGACTTTTAGTCTGCTTTATTTTTTAATCTAATAATCTGATAATCGTTCAAATCATCAACTTCAGTGCTGGTTAAAAATATTTGACAGTCGTTAGTATATTTCATCAGATATTGCCTACGATCTTGATCAAGCTCGCTCAAAACATCATCAAGTAAAATTAGTGGTTTTTGATCTAGAATTTGTTTTATTATCTCTGTTTCACTAATTTTAAGTGCCAATATTAACGACCGATTCTCACCCCGAGAACAAACTCGATCCGCTAGATAATTATTGAAATAACACAAAAAATCATCACGATGCGGACCAACGGTCGTCCCTAAATAATAATCATCCTGACTAGCTAGTTGATTAAATAATTGTTGCTCAATTTGTTTTTGATCCTGATATTCAGTTGAATATTTTAGCTCTATTTGATCTGTTTTGTTTGATATCTCCTGATAAATGTCAGTTATTTTTTGATTAATTTTTGCTATTAGATCTAAGCGATTTTTAATAATTTTGCCACCATATTGGCTAAGTAAAATATTCCACGAGAATAATTCTTCCGGATTTATCTGATAATTTTTGGTTTTTATTAGATCATTTCGCTGCCGCAAAACTTTTTGATAACGAGTTAGTAGGCGAGAATGATTATATTCATATTGACTAATTATTTTATCAAAAAAAGCTCGACGACGATTAGGTGACCCTTTAATTAAATTCAGATCATCAGGCTCAAACAGAATCACTGCCATTTTTTGCTGATTATTCAGTCTCTTAAACTTTTTATTATTAATTTCTACTATCTTTTGATTATCTTTAATTTTAATAATTCGCTGATTTTGATCAATTTCAGCTTCAATTTTCATCCAATCTTGATCAAATTTTACTAAATCCAAAAAATTATCTTTAAAAGTCTTATTTTTTGCTAATAGATATATCGCCTCTAAAACACTAGTTTTTCCGCTGCCGTTAGGACCAATTAAAGCTAATTTTAGTTTCTTAACATCAATCTGATATTTTTGATGACAACGAAAATTAGAAAGAATTAATTTTGTTAACATTAGCTCTTAAGGGGCATTATGATATGAATATGATCTTTTTTGTCAGCTGGCTTTAAAACACAAGGTGTCATTTTATTATTAAATTTGAACTCAATTTTATCACCATCAATATTTGATAAAGCATCACTTAGATATTTTGCATTTAAACTAATCACACCTTGACCTTTAATTACAGCTTCTATTTGTGAATTATTCTCACCAATTTCACTAGCAACTGACTTAAAAATCAATTCTTGCTTTTCATCATCAGCCGTAATTGTAATTCCACTAGAAGAATGCAAACTAAAATAACTAGAAATCTTGACCACTTTAGCAAAATCAGATTTGTTAATCTCAACCACAGTTGAATAATCCTGAGGAATAATTTTGCGATAATCGAGATAATTTTTATCTATTAATTGACTAATTATCTCCGTATCATCAATTAAAAATCTAATCTGAGAATCATTAAATAATACCTCTACTTGATTAACCTGATTATCAATCACTCTGACAACTTCAGACAAGGTTTGAGCCGGAATAACAATTGACAAGTCTTGTTCAACTTTGATTACTTTTTTTTCAACCAAGCGGTGAACATCTGTTGCTACAAAATAAAGTTGTTTATCAATTGAGCGCCACAACATACCAGTAAATTCTGGTCGTGAAATATCATTAGAAACCGCTACAATAGTCTGACTAATAGCTTGCTTGAAAATATCAGCGTCAAAGACTAAATTAGTCGATTCATCTTTATTAATAGTTGGCAAATCAGGGAACTCTTCAGCATCAGTACCATTAATAGTTGATGAGAATTTTTTACAAGTTATTTGAAGATGATTTTGTTCTAATTTAAGATCAATTATATCTTGGGGCAAACTATTGACAAATTCAGTCATAATTCGAGCTGGCACTGTTATACTACCTGGTTTAGTTATTTTAGCTCCAATATATTGAGTAATTGCTATTTCCAAATTAGTACTAGCTATTAGTAATCTATTACCTTCAGTTTTAAGCAATATATTATCTAAAATTGGCATTTGTGTTCTAATACTTGCAATTTTAGAGACTATATTTAGTGCTTTTGCTAAATTAGCTTGTGTTACTTGTAGTTTCATTATTATATTTTCCTTTCTTTTATTTTATCATAGTTTTTATAATAGTTGCTGTGGAAAGTGGGTAAAACCACGATTTCTATCTGTTAAATTTGTTATTCGGTTGTGAATAAGTCTGGGCAAAAAATAGGTAAATATTGTTTATAATTTAGTTTTTAGCCACAGCTTGAATTGTTTTAAAATAGTTATCAACATATTTTGTAAATAAGTTGGGTAAAAAATTTGTTCTTTTCCTAGACTTTCCCACTACTTATGCACAATATTTTCCACTATATTAAATCATTAAAAACAAATTTTAAAAGTACTAGCAAATCTAACTATATAAAAGCTCACGAATTGATGAGACATTTTCTCTAACTGCTGGATTGAGTTTGATTTCTTTCTCAATTTTATCAACTGAGTGAATGGCAGTAGTGTGATCTTTGCGACCTAGTTCTTGAGCAATCTTTGGAAAACTCATATGAAGCTCACTTCTAAGCAGATACATTGCGATTTGACGTGGCAAAACAATAAATTTTGATCTTTTAGAGCTACAAATCTCATCAATTTCCAAATTAAAGAATCTGGCAGTTTTATTAATAACTTGTTTAGCTGTCAAGTGTTGAGGGCGAGAATGCTTGACTGAAGTAAGTAGTCCTTCGGCCAAATTAATATCTGGCTCAACGTGACGCATTTCAGCATAAGCTAGTAACTGATTAAGTGCCCCTTCAAGCTCACGAATATTAGTTTTAAAATTATTAGCCAAATATTCAATTGTTGCTTGATTTAATTTTACTCCGGACAAACTAGCCTTAGTATCCAAAATAGCGCAGCGAGTTTCAAAATCAGCCATTTGAATATCAATTGTCATTCCCCATTCAAATCTTGATCTTAGTCGTTCAGTCAAAGTAGGGATATTCTTTGGTGGTTTATCACTAGAAATAATAATTTGCTTATTTTTTTGATGCAGGGCGTTGAAAGTATGAAAGAATTCTTCCTGAGTTTTTTCCTTACCAGTGATAAATTGCATATCATCAATGATTAAAACATCAACATTACGGTATTTATCAGAAAATCCTTTTTTCTTAAATCTGATTGAGTCAATAAACTCATTAACAAAAGTCTCGCTAGTAGTATATAAGACTCGAGCTTTGGGATTATTCTTAATAATCTCATTACCGACAGCTTGCATCAGGTGAGTTTTACCAAGACCAACTCCAGAATATAAAAATAGAGGATTATATTTTATGCCAGGATTGGCAGCTACGGCTCGAGCGGCCGAATAAGCAAAATCGTTGCTTGAGCCAACAATAAAATTATCAAAAGTGTAGCGCGGATTTAATCCAGAGCTGATTTTTTGAGTAGAGCTAGTAGGAGTTGAGATTGAGTTAGTCTTTGTGTCGGTTTTTGTTTCTTTTTGAACAGTTCTTTTTTTATAAAAATCTTTATTAATAATATTTTTGAGTGGTTTATTGACTTTAACATTAGTTTTGTATTCAAAAATAGGTTCTTTAATACCATTTTTCTCAAAAACTTCTACCATCATGGTGCTATATTTCTTTTTTTCTAAATAAGATTGAATAAAAACATTGGGGACTGAGATTTGGACTAGATTATTTTTGATTGATATTAACTCCAGCTTTTTAAAAATTGATTCAAAAGATGCTTTTTCAACAGTTAATTCAATCTCACCAATAACACTCTGCCAAATCTTATGATTCATGTCTCTCCCCTGATATAAATATTATTGTTAAAATAATAAACTAAAATTGAGTTTTCCACAAGCTATAATTTTTTACAACAACTAATTTTTAATAAAATATTAAAACACTAGTCAAGTTTTCCACAAGCTCGGCTAAACAGTAGTAAAGTTGTGGAAAAATACTTGAAAAAAGGGGATAAAATTGATATACTATATAAGAATTAAAAAAATAAATCAAATTTTGGAGCAGATTATTTACAAAAAAATATTTATTTAATATAATAGGAAGGTATTATGCCAAAAAGAACACATCAACCACACAAACGACAACGAGCAAAGGTTAGTGGTTTTAGAAAACGATCACGCACAAAGAATGGTCGCAAAACTCTAAAACGGCGTCGCATTAAAGGTCGTAAAAAGTTATCAGCTTAATATAAAAGATGATACCATTTAAAAATCGCTTTCACGGTTATGGTAGTATAAGATATCTACACCAAAATGGTCAGATAATTAGGACTAAAAACTTTAGTCTAAAATATATTACCAATCCCAGAAGGCGATTTTGTCGTTTGGGAGTGATTGTTTCTAAAAAAATCGACAAAAGGGCTACTTGTCGCAACTTTATCAGACGACGAATATATAATATATTATATCCATTAATCAAAGATTTTAATGATAATTATGATTTAGTGATAATTGTGCATAATAAAGAAATTGCTAAAATTAATTATGATCATTTGTCTAAAAAAATAACAAATTGCCTCAAACAAGCTCAGATTATCTAATATTGTGGTATAATAACTCCATGTTTAATCAGTTTATATTTCAACCAATTTTAAATTTAATGTTATTTTTATATAACTTAGTTGGCGATTTTGGAATCGCAATTATTTTATTTGCTTTCATTATCAAGTTTTTGATGTATCCATTATTAAAATCACAGTTAATTCAATCAAAGAAAATGCGTGATTTGAAGCCTGAGCTTGCCAAAATCAAGAAAAAAGCTAAAGGTGATAAGCAATATGAATATCTAATGACGATGAATCTTTATAAACAAAATGGCGTCAAAATGTCAAAAAGTTTTGTCACGGCTTTGATTCAGTTGCCAATTTTTATCGCTATGTTTCAGGTTATTAGAAATCTTATTAATAATCCGGAGATTGTTGGTAAAATGGCCTATCCGTTTATTAAAAGTCTACCTAAAGTGGCCGAACTTATTAGTAACAGTGAATCTTTCAAACCAACTATTTTTGGCGTAGTTGATCTTTCGACTATTCCTTTTTCTTTTGAAGGGTCATTGCAAGGAGTCTTAGCGGTAATTATTTTGATTGCGGCTGCTTATATACAAAGGTTAGCGATGGAAGCTTATAGCACCACCGGCAAGAGTAATAAAAAATTGCGTGATATTTTAAATGAAGCTGGTGATGGTAAAGAGCCAGATCAAAATGAAGTCAATGATATTATGATGAGTAAAATGAATAATATCATGCCTTTGGTGTTGATGTTTAGCTTTGGTTTTGTCTTTTGTGGATTAGCTTTTTATTCACTGTTATCTGGTGGAATAACTCTTTTGCAACGAAAAATAATTATGCATAATCTAGAAGAAACTGAAATAAAAGCGGTTGATCAGAAAGAGGTTGAGCAACGACTAAAAAAAGCTAAAGAAGCTCAAATAATCTTTGAAAATCGCAAAAAACAATATCAAAACAAAAAGAAAAAAACTAAAAAACCCGTCAAGAAAAGGTCTAATAAAAAGTAAAGGGTTTGGAAAAGAGGAAAGATGAATAAACAAGAATCAATAATGTTTGCCACAAAATTTACTGAGGATTTATTAACTTTTTATGGTCTAAATTTGGTGGTTGAAGCTGAGTGTGATGAGGATGTGATTGAGCTTAAAGTTCCATCAAGCGAGGCTAATGGGATTTTGATTGGTAAAAATGCTGAGACGATTAGAGCTCTTCAGACTTTGATTTCTAATTTATTAAGAATTAAAGAGGCTGAGGTTTATCGAGTCAATCTGGATATTGCTGATTATAAAAAACGCCACAATGATAAGATTTTGGAAAAAGCTGAGCGATGGATTGATAAAGTTCGTACTACTAGTGAGGACTACATTGTTGATCTTAATGCAGCTGATCGAAGATTGGTTCATAAATTGGCCGAGGATTATTCAACTGTTACTACGCACTCAGTCGGTGAGGGTAGGGAACGAAGATTGATTATTTCTAAAGTTGAAGTAGAATAATAATCTATCTTATAATTATACCATATTTTTAGGAAAAAGTAAAGTGAAGCAACCAAAACTAACCAAAAAGCAGAAGTTTTTGTTGGATTATATTAGTAATTTTATAGCTGAAAATGGCTTTAGTCCTAGTTATCGTGAAATTGCGGCAGATTTAGATTATAAATCACTTGGCACAATCGCTGAACATATTAATAACCTGATAATTATGGGTTATTTACGTAAATCTGACAGCAAAGCTCGTTCAATTGAGCTAGTAACTAATTTTGATACTAAAATAGACTTAATCGATCAAATAAAAACCCGCTATAATCAGCTCAATCAATTAGAAAAAACTAAAGTCAACCAGGCTTTTACGATTCTTAATATTGATCAGTTGGATGAGATTATAAAATAATTGACTTTTAAATTGATCTTAGATATAATTATCCTTGTTATTCTGGCGTAGCTCAGTGGTAGAGCAATTGGCTGTTAACCAATGGGTCGCTGGTTCGAGCCCAGCCGCCAGAGCCATAGAAAAAGATTGACTTTTGTCAGTCTTTTTCTATACTCTTGACGACTGGAACGAACCAGATTTTTTGCGAAGCAAAAACTGGTTCGCGCTTTGATACGAGGAATGAGAAAGCAAGCGAAGCTTATTTTCTCAGACCGACTATCAATACAAGGGAGTAAAACGACCGCTGTCCAGCTTCTTTTATTAGGTTCTCTTTTTTATTATATCAGTTGGGAGAGAAATAGAATTAAATCTTTTACATAAACAATTATTTTTTAAACGTGCTATAATAAAAATATGAATAAGAATACTTTATTAAAATCAGTTTCGGCGATTTTGTTGATTGTGGTAATAGTTGTCAATGCTTTGGCTAATATTTTACCAATAAATAATTTAACTACCGGCATGGTTTCAAATCGATATCCAAATCTATTTACACCGGCTGGAATAACTTTTATTATCTGGACAATTATCTATTTGTCTTTGGCAATTTTTGTAATTAAACAATTTATTGGAAAAGATAAAAAAACAGATAAATTAAATAAAATTAATCTATTATTTATCGCCTCATCAGTTTTTAATGTAGCTTGGATTTTTGCTTGGCATTATCTCCAACCTGGATTAGCACTTGTTTTGATCGTCGCAATGCTAATTTGTTTGGTGATGATTGCTAAAGAGATGGCCAAACTTAAGTTATCAGATACAAAAGATGCTTGGATAAAACTACCTTTTGGTATCTATTTTGGTTGGATCACGATTGCCACAATTGCCAACACAACTGCTTTATTGGTTGATTCTAAATGGGATGGTTTTGGTTTAGCTCCTGTTTGGTGGATGGTGATTATTTCTGCTTTGGGGGCAATCATAGGCCTAATTAATAATTATTTTTATCCTAATGTTTACTATTTATCAGCACTAATCTGGGCTTATGTTGGAATCTTAATTAGACATTTATCTAATGATAAAGGTTTTGCTGGTCATTATCAAGAGGCGATTATTACTGTTAGCCTGATTTTGATAATATTAGTAGCGAATTTAATCTATGTTTTAAAGAATTTGAGGGCTAAAAAATGAATAAAAAAGCTTTTGTAGGGGTTTTAGTAGTGGTGATATTAATTAGTTTTTGGTTTTTTAATATTACCCAAACTAAAGAATGCAGTGCTAAAGATGGTACTTGTAAAATAAAAGAGGAGAATCAATTGACAGCAGAACGGATTAAGAAAGAAATTAAAGATAATAAAGCTCTATTAGTTGATGTTCGAGAGCTTGATGAATATCAAGCTGGGCATGCTAAAGAGTCGATTAACTATCCACTATCAAAAATAGATATGGATTCGGAAGTTAATTTAGATAAAAACAAGAAGCTTTATGTTTATTGTCGCAGTGGTAATCGTTCTAGTATAGCTAAAGCTGTTTTGGATGATAAAAAGTATCAAGTTATTGATTTGGGTGGACTCGCAGATGTCGAGCAACTTGGCTTTGATTTTATAAAATAAATATACTAAAAAAAACAATTTTGACTTTTAATGCTTTAAAATATACAATATAAGCATGAGAGTTATAAGGAAGTTTAAGAAGTTTATTTTGCCAGTCTTCGCTATGGCTATTGTCGGGGCTGGTTTTTTATTAATTAATCGAGTTTTAGCCGCTCCGGAGCCAAGTTTTACGATAGAAAACTTTGATCCTAAACCAATGGTTGGTGAGCAAACTGAGTTTCAGCTTAAGTTTAATACTAATGATGAAGTTGGTTATGGACCATATGTTAATATTGTTTTGCCAGAAAATGTCACTATCACTGATGTCAAACATTTTGGTGAATCTGAGGCAGTAACCAAAGTTGGACCTTTTCCAACTACGGCTCCATTTTGTGTCAATCATCCACTAGCTCGTAAAACTACTGGTGGTCCACAACAGTTCTGTATTAATGATCCAAATGGTGAAGACTTTTATCTTTATACCTATAAGTTACCTTATGGCTCATTTAGTCAAGATCTAAATGGTGCTACTTCTGATATTACTTTGATGGTTGATCCAACAGCTACTCCTGATCAACCATTGTCAATGGCTGTTAGCAACGGCTTTTATCTAGGTGCTGACGCTTTAGACAATCCAAATGTCGATACTCCAATCGAATCAGCTACGGTTGAAACGCCATTTACACCAACCGTTTTGAAATTAAAGAAAGAATTTTTATCTGATTATCTTAATAATGAACCAGAAATGACTAATGGTGCTAACCATCAACAGATCTTCCGTATTACTGCTGATGTAGCTGATGGTTATACAATTTCTAATCTTAATTTGAGTGATACTTTGGCTACTCCAATGATTAGAGCTTCTCAGCAAAATATTACTCCAGCTGGCGCAACTGATAATTCAACTGGCAATCAAGTTGACCTTACTTGGCCATCAATTACTGGTACAACTGCTGATAATGACGCTTTTGTTGATGTTGTGTTTGAAATTCCTGAAGCTGACAATAATAACTCTGTCCTCAATGATGGCAATGGCTTTTTACAAGTTTTAAATAACGAAGCAACCGCTATTGGTAATCATCCTGACAATAGCCCAGTTAACCCAGTCACTAGTCAGATTGAACAAACTATTAATGTCAAACCAGCTATTATTCAGAAATCTTCAGCTATTGTTAATGACACTAATGCTACTGGCTTAACTCCTGGCGATACTGTTCGTTACACTATCGAGTATCAACTTAGTGATTATGAAGCAGTTGATAACTTGATTA
>PDWI01050314.1_pt1 | contig 12931 bp, 8 predicted proteins | sample 1430891 | NCBI WGS metagenome assembly PDWI01 (sample SAMN01162508, study PRJNA174530) | Oral metagenome, whole genome shotgun sequencing project. | biome: Marine environment; feature: Marine mammal; material: Swab sample of the gingival sulcus; isolation source: swab sample of gingival sulcus... | reverse complement strand
TCGTCTCGCGCGCGGGGGCGGCCGTGTTCATCGTCGTCTCGGCGGCGTTGCTGGTGCTGGCGGCCTTCATGCTGAATCCGCTCTGTTTCCGGCTGAGCCCGGTGGCCCTGGTGGTGGTGCTGGGGTATTCCTACATGAAGCGCTTCTCGCCGCTGGCGCATCTGGTGCTGGGGCTGGGGCTGGGTATCGCGCCGGTGGGGGCGTGGCTGGCGGTCACGGGACAGTTCGCGGCCTTTCCCCTCTGGCTGAGCGCGGCGGTCATGTTCTGGGTGGCGGGGTTCGACACCATCTACGCCTGCCAGGACGCGGAGTACGACCGGCGGGTGGGGCTGCACAGTCTGGCCTCGCGGTTGGGCGTGCCCCGGGCGCTGATGCTTTCCCGCGTTTTCCACGTGCTGAGCGTGGCCTTCATGGCGGGCGCGTTCCGGCGCACCGATCAGCTGGGCATTGTGGCCCTGCTGGGGGTGGCGGTCATGGCCGGGTTGCGCGGGGGGAATTTGACGCGCATCGACAGGGCCTTTTTCGAGATCAACAGCTGGATCGGCATGATGCTGCTGGGCGTGGTCCTGCTGGACCTTTATCTGATCTGATCCGATCTGATTTGATCCGATCTGAGCCCGGCCCGGCGCGTCAGGGAATCCGGCAAAGGACGATCTCCAGCGGTTCCGCTTCGTCCAACCCCTCTTGCCCCCCCATCTGCACGCCGAAAGAGGCGGCCATGTTCAGCTGGGCCGAGGTGATGTTGCGCATCCACAGGAAATACTCCCCGTCCAGGAATTGCAGCTGATCTTGTTCCCGGTTGAAGCCGGGCACCAGCAGACTCAGCTCTTCCACCAGCCGTCCGTCCGGGCTGATGATGTCGTAGCTCTGCGCCAGATCCCCTTCCTGGTGCGCCGGCGCCTGGTAGCAGTTCATCACGAAGAGAGTGCCGTCGGGCGCCACATCCATACCGGCGAGGACCGCGTCCGTGTCCAGGATCTTGCTTTTGATTTCCTGCTGCTGCCCGTTGACCACCACTTGGAGATTGTTTTTGGCCTTTTCCTTTTCCTTGTCGCTGCGTGTCCGGGGCTGCATCGGACGCACGTAACGGCCCTGCAGGCTGCCGTCCATGGCTTTGATGTTGATGACGTAGGCGTCGCGTTCGGGGCACGTGTAGACGTTTTCCGGCCCCAGGGCCCAGACATTCAGTTCGGAAAACTCCGCCTTTTCATCGAAGGTCTGGGTGCTCAGACCGCGCTCCTGGGTGTGCTCCGCGAAGCGGACCAGCTGGTTCCCCTCCTGGTCCAGCGAGGCCAGCAGCTGGGTGGTTTTCATCGTGCCGGTAGCCTGATCATAGTTGCCACTGCCTTGGCTGAGGACCATGTGGTCGCCAAATTTGTGCATCTCGCCGGCGAAAACGAAGCCCCCGGCGGTGGGGTCCTGGCCCAAGGCGATGCTGCCGCCCGGCGTGCCGTCCATGTTCAGCAGAACGATCTTGCCGGGGAAGCTCTGGACCACGCCCACCTGGTCGGGACCGTTCAGGAAGAACCCTCCCGGGCGGGTGATCTCGCCGGGTCCTTCGCCTTCCTGGCCGAGGGTGGCGATCAGTTCGCCTGCCGGATCCAGGACCAGGATCTGGTTCAGCTGGCTGTCCAGCAGGAACACGCGGCCCTGATTGTCGCGCCGGCCGTAGCTGATCATGCCCAGCAGCACGCCCTCCTCGTCGTCGCCCCCCAGACGCCAGACTTCTTCCAGGACCACCTCGCGGTGTTCGGGGGCCTTGGCGGGCAAGGTGATGTCCGCGGCCAGGGTGGGGGCGGTGGTGACGAACAGAAACAGCAGGAGCAGGGATCTCATGGCCAGGAATCTCATGGTTTGGTGCACCTCCAGGGTTGAACACGTGCGGGTGATCCGTTTCCTACGTCGGGTGGGTGGGGCGGGTTCCAGGGGAATGGCCAACCGCGGCAGTTTTCAGGATTCCGCTCGATGACGACCGGGCCCCCGGCGAAACCAGGGGCCCAGAACGCCGAGACTAGAACTTGAAGGCGGCGCTGATGCCGAAGAAGAAGGCGTCGGCCTCGCCGTCGGCGGCATCCACCGCGTCCTTGGAGTCGCCCAGCAGGGTGCTGTAGTTCAGGCTGGGGGTGATGGTGAACAGGGGCGCGGGGTGGAAGGGCACGCCGGCGGTCAGCAGGAAATTGTTGGCGCCGGCGTTTCCGGCCCCGAAATAACCCTTGTTGTAGTCGCCGTCACCGAAGCCCAGGCCGGCGCCCAGCTCCAGGTTCAGGCTCGGGTTCAGGGGCACGCCGTGGCGGACGGAGGCGTTCACGTACGCGCCGTCGATCTCCTTGAAGTCGTAATAGATTTCCAGGGTGGGGTGCAGCAGCACATGGGCCGAACCGGTGGCGTAAATTTCCGCGGTGCCGTCCGTTTCGGTGTTGGGGAAGCTGTAGTAGATGAGGCCGAAGTTCAGATCCAGCAGGGGCAGGGGCATGCCGTAGTTCAGGGTCCAGTCGATCTTGTTGAACTTGGTCTCGGTGCCGTTGTAGTCCGTCAGATCCATGTTGGCCCAGAAGCCCACGCCGAAGCCCATGATATCGGTGGAAAGGCTGGGTTGCAGGACGGGATCGTTGGTGATGACGCTGCCGCGCCACACGTGCTTGGAGTACAGGGGCAGCTCGGCGTTGATGTCCAGGGGGCCAAGGGCCAGGGCGGGTGCCGCGGCGGCCGCCAGAACCAGCAGGGTGGTCAGTTTCAGGATCAGTTTCCGCATTGTCCATCTCCTCTATGGTGGTGATCAGGGGTATTTGGCTACACGGGGTCGATTGTCGGGGATGTTTGCCGGCGGTCAAGCATTTTCGGTTCAAGTTCCGCTCACCCGGGCCGAAAAAAAGAGCCGGAAACGGTCATCCTCATCCTTTGAAAGGACGCCCAGTGAGTAAGGATCTTGCCCTTCCCGGTCCGGAGATGCCCGTCATCGATGAGGACCGGCTGCTGGAGGAATTCGGCGGCGACCAGGAAATCCTCGACGAGTTGACGGCCCTCTTCCTGGAACACGTGCCTCCGCTGTACGAGGCCATCCACACCGCGGCCGAGCAGGCCGATGCCGCCGCTCTGAGCACCAACGCGCACAGCCTCAAGGGCACCTGCGCCTCCTTCGGCGCGCCCCGGCTGGCCCGGGTTTGCAACCTGATCGAGGTCCAGGCCCGGACCGGCGATCTGGAATCCGCGCGGGCCAACCTGGGGGCCTTGGCGGAGGAGTACGAAAAGGTCGTTGCCGCTCGAACTTGGGGACCCCCAGCCTGCGCAGGATCTTGCGGCACAGGATGTGGTAGATGTGCGTCTCCCAGTTCACGATGCCCGCGCGCATGTGCAGCTGCCGCAGGTAGGTCATGAACTTGAGCTTCTCTTCCGGGGTGTAGCCCACCTCGTCCATGACCGCGGCGATGTGCCCGTACATGTTGTTCAGTTCCAACTGGGTGGGCAACCGCGTGCTGCGGTGCGGATGGCGCACCCGCATCTCCGGTCGGCGCGCGTTGCGGGCCGGCGGGTGTTCCACGGTCGGCTGCGCGGAAGTCACGTCGGAACCCTCTACCGCGGAATTCTCTACCGAAGTCCCGCAAGGATCCCGGGGCTCCTCCGCATCCAAAGCCGCCAGCCACGCCTTGCGCACTTCCCAGCCGTACAGCATCACCGCCTGGGCCAGGTTCAACGAGCCGTGCTCCTTGCCGGTGGGCACGGACGTCAGGTAGCGGCAGATGTCCACCTCGTCGTTGGTCAGGCCGCTGCGCTCGGTCCCGAAGAGGATGCCCACCTTGCCGCCCCGGCTGTGGTCCACGATGTGTGTGGCGACTTCACCGGGCTCCAGGTGGTTGTGCTTGCGCAACTGCCGCACCCGCGCGGTGGTGCCCACCAGCACGTGGCAGTCGCCGACGGCGTCCATCAGGTCATCCACCACCAGCGCGTTGTCCAGGATGTCTTCCGAGCCGTGGGCCAGGGCCCGGGCCCCATGGTCTTCATGGCGCGGCAGGCGGCCCCTATGTTCATGGGCTCGGTCGTGTGGCTGAGGATGACAACGATGTTGTCCAGGTCGGGTAAGCCCTGCTGCTGGGCGATGGTCTGTTCGGACACGTTGCTCTCCGGAATGGGGATCAGTCCTGGCGTTCCAGGAAGATGAGACTTTCGATGTGCGCCGTCTGCGGGAACATGTCCAGCACCTCCAGGCGCAGGATGCGGTACCCGGCTTCTTGCAGGGCGGCCACGTCGCGGGCCAGGGTGGCCGGATCGCAGCTCATGTAGGCCAGGTGGCGCGGGGCCAGGTCCGTCAGGACACCCAGACCGCCCTTGCCCAGACCGGCGCGCGGGGGGTCGAGGATGCAGAAGCTGTCCCGCCAGGCCGCGCCGTCTTCCGACCGCAACCGGGCCGCCATCTGGTCCAGGCGACCTTTGTGCACGCGGGCCCGGTCCCTGACGGCGGCATCGCGTCGGATGTTGTTCTCCGCGTCGCGGCAGCCGTAGGGATCGCTGTCGATGGCCACCACGCGCTGGAAATTTTCGCCCAGGGTCAGCGTGAAAAGCCCCACGCCACAGAACAGGTCGCCCATCAGTGGGCCCAGGGTGCCGGCGGCTTTCAGCTCAGCAATCCACTTCCGGACGGCAGACACGGCCCGTTCGGTCACCGCCAGGTTGCCCTGGAAGAAACTCTGGGCCCCCACGCGGAACTTGTGCCCGGCCACCTCCAGGACAAGATGGTCGCGTCCCCAGATGGGCCGGTTGTTGAAGAGCAGGCCCTGGCAGCCGGGGCCGGGGGTCTGGTCGGCGCTCAGCCCGGCCATGATCTTCTTGAGCACGCGCAGGCGCTGGGGCGGGCCGAACAGAGAAGCCAGCCAGCCGCCTCGACCGTCCAGACGCAGCACCACCTGCTCCACCGGCGGCTGCATGCGCAGCCAGGTCAGCAGTTCGGTGTTGAAGAACGCGGGCATCAGGAGGCACTGCTCCAGGGCCACCACGTCATGGGTGCCTTTGCGCATCAGCCCGTAATGGCCGACGGGATCGCGGAAGACGCGGATGCGGTTGCGGTAGCCGAGGCCCTCGGCCGGATCAGGCGCGTCATCCACGGGGTACGGTCCTTGCAAAAGGTCGGAAACATCCAGCTTGCCCAGACGCTGGAAGCAGTCCCGCACGATATCGGCCTTGGCCTGGCGCTGGTGGTCCATCGCCAGATGCTGCAGGTTGCAGCCGCCGCAGTCCCCGTAGTGGGGGCAGGGGGCTTCCCGGCGGCCGGGACCGGGTTCCAGGACCTCCTCAAGGGCGGTCTGGACAAAACCCCGACCTTGCTTGATTATTCGGGCACGGACCAGATCGCCGGGAGCGGTCAACGGGACGAAAACAGCCTGGCCGTCATGGCGGCCCAGGCCGGTGCCGGGTTTTTCCTGGGGATGGTTGTCGTTCATGGTGGCCAAAAGCTAGCACGTTCGGCCAAGGAGGGCCAGTTCCAACATGCGCAGGGATGGAAGGCGGCCGTTGGGGCCCCGTGCTCTTGATGTGGGGATGTTGTTGCTCCTGCTGGTGCTTCTGGTCGGGGCCTGCGCCCCCAAGCGGGTGCGGCACGGATCGGCGGGGCCGGTGCCGCCGGGACGGGAGGCTACCCCCGGTGCGCCCTCCGATCCACTTGGTTCCCCCCTGCCGGATCCCGTGGCCAGGGGCCGGGTGAAGGTTCCCCGACAGCAGACCGATGCTCCCCCGCATCCGCCGCGCCTGGGCCAGAAGGCGGTCTCTCTGGCGAAGGCCCAGCTCAACAAACCCTACCAGTGGGGCGCCGCCGGGCCGGAGAAGTTCGATTGTTCCGGCCTGGTCTACTACGTCTTCGGCTCCCTGGGGGTGAGCCTGCCCCGTGTTTCCCGGGATCAGGCCCAGGTGGGGAACAAGGTGGCCCTGCGCGGCCTGCAGCCCGGTGATCTGGTCTTTTTCATCACCAAGGGCCGGCGCATCAATCATGTGGGCATTTACATTGGCCATGCCCGCTTCGTGCACGCCCCGAGTCGCCACAATCCCGTGCGCACGGACAGTCTGAACAACGCCTACTGGCGACGCTGTTTCCAGTTCGGTCGAAGGATATCCGGATGAGATGGTGGAGCGTGCTCTGGTTGCTTCTGGCGGGCGTCGCGACGGCTGCCGAGCTGCCTATCGCGTCGCCTATCGAGCCGTCCATCGACCCGCCCGTGCCGGCCACCGCTGCCTGGGATTCCCTGCTCACCGCGCGGCCCAGCTACTGGGGGCCCATCCCCGCCCGGACCGATTCCAACACCGCCGTTCCGGAGAATCCGCCCACCCGCACCTGGGAGCGGGTGGTCAACGCGCCCTACGATCTGGTGGGCATCCCGTTCCGGCTGGGGAACATCATGGTGCACGAGACGGTGGAGACCATGGATTCCTGGGGTCTTTTCGATCTGTCTCTGGCGAAGGAAACAGGCTTGCTTTTGCCCGGGGGATTCCTGCTGCTGCCGGCCGGGGGTTATTCCGGCCTGACCGGCTGGGAGGCGGGGCTGAATATCCGCCACCCGGCCTTCCTGGGTGCGGGCAACAAGGCCTATCTCGCGCTTTCCACCTCCACCCGCCACGCGGAGAAGATGGGCGGGGGCTTCCGCTTCCGCCTGGACCCCGCCTGGACGCTGGAACTGGGCGGTGGCGGGGCGGATATGCCTCTGGCCCGGTATTTCGGGCGAGGTCCCCGGGCCAGGGTGGAAGACGAATCCTTTCACAACCGGGTGGCCCACTGGGGCGGGTTGGACCTGACCCGGCGGCTGAGTCGCGTCTCCCGCGCGCGGCTGCGGATTTTCTACTCCCATCTGGAGCTACGGGATTCCTTCTACCGCACCGATGCCTCCCTGGCGCGGGTGCACGCCGGGGATCTGCCGACCGGTTTTCCGGGCCAAAGCCGTGGGGTGACCGCCCAACTGGCCTGGTGCCATGACTCCAGTCTTGTCAATGGCCGCCCCACGCGCGGCACCTTCAAGCGTGTGGCTCTGTCCTATTACCGGGCCACGGACGATTCGGGGTTGGAATACCAGCAGTACACCTTCGATCTGCAGCGCTTCCTGCCCCTGTGGTACACCAAACGTGTCCTGGCGTTGCGGGCCTACGGCTCCCGCATCCGGCCGACCGGCGGTCCGGAGGTGCCGTTGTCCCGCCTGATCAGCACCTACGATCCCTATAGCCTGCGCGGGCTGAAGAGCCATCGGTACTACGGGCTGGGCAACCTGGGGTTGGCTGCCGAGTACCGTTGGCCCATCTGGGTGGCCAAGGGGCGGGCCCAAGCCGGCCTGGATGCCTACCTGTTTTCGGACATGGGCCAGGTCTACGACCACGGTGGGCAAATTGCTCTGGACAACCTCGTGTGGACTTACGGCGGCGGGATCAGGCTGCTGGGCAACGCGGACAACCTGCTGGCCAACTTCGAAGTGGGTTTTTCCGCCGATGGGGTGGAACTGGCGGTGGGCTTCGGTCAGGCCTTCCAGTTCGCGGGAAAGGGGATGATGTATGGTCAAGATCCCACGCATCAGCCCTGAGTCGGGACGCGGGAAACCGCTGGTTTCGTGGTTGTTGCTGTTGCTGGTTTTGCTGTCGCTGGTTGCCGTGGTCCCGAGCACCGCCGCCGAGCCGTTGCGGAACGCCCCGGTCATCTGGTACGCCGACGACAGACAGCCCATTCCCGTGCCCGCTTTCGCCGAGCCGGGGCTTGTGCCCTGCGCCAGCCAGGCTTTCGTGGCCGGGCCCGTCAGCCGCTTCTTCCGGCCCAGCCGCCTGGTCCGCAAGCTGGACGATGGCTACGCCGGGCGGCCCGCCGGCGATGTGAACAGCCTGGGCGAGGTCATCAATTCCACCTGGTTCACCAACCGCATCGGCCTGTACCCCCTGGACCCGGCCGAGGTGGCTCGGGGGCCGGGTCAGCCGGAAGGCCCGGACCGTTCTCGGCCCTGGGAAATCATCGGTGCCAAGGTGGGTGGGGTGACGCCCGGCTTCCGCATCCGCGACGGCCGGGGCGATGTGTGGCTGCTGAAGTTCGATCCGCCCGACTATCCGGGCATGTCCACCCGCAGCGGCGTCGTCAGCAATCTGCTCTTCCACGCCATGGGCTACAACACGCCCGTGGATCGGGTGGTTTTCTTCACGCTGGATGATTTGCGGGTGGGCGAGGGCGCCACCATGCGCCTGCCCCGCGCCGGCAAGGTGCCCCTGACGGAGGCCAACCTGGAGTCCGTGCTGCGGGACAGCAACTGCCGCGAGGGTGATCACTACGTGGCCCTGGCCAGCAAATTCCTGGCGGGCAAACCGCTGGGGCCGTTCCGCACCCAGGGCCGGCGCGCCGACGACCCCAACGATCGCATCCGGCACGAAAATCGGCGCACCCTGCGCGCCCTGCGGGTCTTTGCCGCCTGGCTCAACCATTTCGATACCAAGATGCACAACAGCCTGGATATGTACGTGGGCGAACCCGGCAGCGGATATGTGGAGCACAACCTGATCGACTTCGCCAGCACTTTGGGCACCTTCGGGGCCACCCCGGTCAAGCGCTTCGGCTACGAATACGGCATCGATGCGGGCAATGTTGTGGGACGGTTGATGACTCTGGGCCTGGTGGAGGACGGCTGGGTTTGTCTGGAGCGCCCCGAGGGGTTGCCGGAGGTGGGGTACTTCGATGTGGAGACCTTCGACCCGACGGGTTGGGAGCCGGACATCCCCCACAGCGCCATGGGGATGGTTACTGGGCGGCCAAGGTCCTGGCCCAGTTCACGGAAGCCCAGATCCGGGCCGCGGTGGAGCAGGGCCGGTATCAGGATCCGCGCGCCGTGGACTATCTGGTGCGCACGCTGCGCGGGCGGCAGGAGAAACTGGTACGGTACTGGTTTGCCCAGGTGCCGCCCCTGGATTTCTTCCAGTTGCGGGACGGGGTGCTGGTGGGCCAGGATTTGCTGGTGACCCGGGGCTACCATGATGGGCAGGGTGTGCGTTACCGCAGCCGTCTGTCCCTGGTGGATGCCGAACGGAAGGGCACCCTCTGGACGGCCTGGCAAGACTCGGCCGCGTTGCGGGTGGATTTGCGGTGCGCGCCGCCGGTGACGGACCGGCAGCCGTTCCTGGCGGTGGAGATGCAGGTGAACAGGGGCGATGGCTGGAGCCGCAGCGTGTGGGCTTACCTGGCCCCCGCTTCGGGACGGCTGGTGGCGGTCACGCGCTGACCGGGAAAGGGAGGCTGAGCATGGACGGCCGGCGCTCATCTCAGGAAAAACGTTCGCCTTTGGAGCAACGTTCACTTCTGGAACGCTTCCTGTCCATTTTCGCTCCCGTGCGTTCCGGCGAAGGGGGCAGCGTCCTGCTTCTGACCCTGAATGTCTTTCTGCTGCTGACGGCGTACTACATCATCAAGCCGGTGCGGGAGGCCTTGATCCTTTCGGAGTGGGGTGCCGACGCCAAGATCTACACCTCTGCCGGGCAGGCGGTTCTCTTGCTGGTGGTCGTGCCGTTGTACAGCCGTCTGGCGGGAGCGGTGGATCGTCGCCGGCTGATCAGTTATGTCCTCTTCTTTTTCATGGGCTGCCTGGGGGTGTTCTACCTGCTGGCCCGCGCCGGCGTGCCTTTGGGGATTCCCTTCTATCTGTGGGTGGGCATCTTCAATGTGATGGTCATCGCCCAGTTCTGGTCCTTTGCCAACGATGTCTACACCAGCGAGCAGGGTAAGCGGCTGTTTGCCATCGTGGGTTTCGGGGCCAGCAGTGGAGCGGTGCTGGGTGGCCTGATAACGGGCCGGCTTATCGAATCGGTGGGGGTTTTCCAGTTGCTGCCGCTTTCGGCGGGGTTGCTGGGAGGGGCTTTGTTGCTGACTTGGATCGTGGATAGGGGGGCCGCGCGGAAAACCGGGCGAGAGGCGGGGGGAACGGCTGAATCGACGGAATCGGTCGAGGCACAGGCTCGCGCCGGGGGGCGTGGCGGCTTCGGGCTGGTCTTGGCCAACCGCTATCTGTTGTTGATTGCGGGGATGATGGTGCTGGCCAATCTGGTCAACACCACGGGGGAATACATTCTCAGTTCCCGGGTCAAGGCGGCGGCGGAGGCCGCGGTGCCGGCGATCGAGGCCGGCTTGCAGGGCGCGGCGGCCGACGCGGCGGAGGCGCAGCGGCAGGCGCTGGTCGGGGTGCGGATGGGGAAGTTCTATTCTTCGTTCTTCAACGTGGTCAATCTGGTGGGGCTGCTGATGCAGCTTTTCCTGGTCTCGCGGATCGTGCGCTGGGTGGGGGTGCGGTGGGCGATCCTTTTTCTGCCGACGGTGGCCTTTGGCGGGTATCTCCTCATGGGGCTTTTCCCGGCAGAACACCGTGCGCAACATGCTTTTTCTGCCCACCACGCGCGAAGAGAAGTACCAGGCCAAGCAGGCCATCGACAGTTTCTTCTGGCGCGCGGGGGATATGCTGGCCGGGTTGCTGGTGTTGCTGGGGACCACCGTCCTGCATCTGTCCACGCGGGGATTTGCGTGGGTGAATGGCGGGCTGGCGGCGGTGTGGATTCTGGTTGCCTGGGCCATCGGGCGCAGGTTTCGGGCTTTGAATGCGGGGCGTTCCGCCTGCCCTCCTGCCGCTTGAAATTGTCACGGCTCGCATGGGCTTTGTTGCTGCCGATGCCTACTTGCTTGTTCAGCGTATAACAATGGATATGCCTCTTGCCCGGAACCTCCGGGCGCCTTTCCGGACGGGAAGGCATTCCTGACAATCCTCCCTCCCGACGAGACCGGTAGAGACGGCCGATTGTGGCATATTTGTTGCCAAATCTCGGTTACCGGTCGTCCGAAAAACCTAAAGGGTTCTCGTAGTTGTGCGAAATGAAGATCGGACGATGAGGTGGGAAAACCTGGCTGGGTCTCGGTAACTTGTTATTCGGCAAATTTTTGTCGAGAGGGGTGGCGAGAGCGTTTTCCGCGGGGAGAGGAAGGGTGGAACTTCCGATTCCGCTCGGCCATCTGAGGGGATGCAGGCCGGTTGACCAGAAATCGACCGCCCGTGCTCAGGGACAGGATCTTACGGGCCATGCAAAGGATATGTGGATGGACACGACGGATGTTCTGAAAAATGTCGATGAGATTTCCCACATTCTGGTTCTGACGGACCCCGATGCCATGGAGGCCTTTGCCGAACTGCCGGAGCGGTACGGCGATTTGGGGGCCGTGCTGTCGGAGATGGGCCAGGAGGTGGCCGCCGAGGCGGCGCGCAAGGCCATCAATGTTGCCGTGCGGACCCTGGGGGGCGAGGTGGACTGGTCGGCCGGGCTGGAGGTTCTGGCCGGCACCTGCGAAGCTATCCAGTCTTGCCTGAGCGAAGAATGCGCCCCCGAAGAGGCCCAGTGGCCCGAGGGGCTGGATGGAGATTTGCCCACCGGAATTCCGCTGACGGGATCTCCGCCTGTCGCTGATTCATCTACCACTGATTCATCTACCACTCCTGGGGAATCTGCTGCCGGCGGCGCCGGCCTGGTGGATGATGCCATCGTGGCCGAGTTCCTGGGGCGCCAGGCCGATACCCTGAAGGGCGAGTCCGCCCTGCTGGGCATGGGCGAGGTGGCGGAGATCTGCCATGCCAGCGAGGACATGCTGCAGGCCCAGGATATCACCGTTTGCGTCGACCGTCTGCTGGAGGTGAAGGATTGGTTCATCCAGTACTTCCGCAACTACGGCGGCGACCTTTCCGATCTGGCACCGTCGTCCGAGATTCTGGCCATGGTGAAGGCTCCTTTTGATGAGGTGGCCTGTGGAGATGTTGCCTGTGAAGATGCCGCCTGCGAGGAGGCGGTCCGCCAAGAAGCGGCGACGGCCGTGACCGCCGAGGCGGAGCCCGTGAGCTATGAGGTTCCGCCTTATATCGGCAAGAACATCCTGGAAGGGGATGTGGATCTTCTGCAGGACTTTGTCGAGGAAGCCGTCGAGCACCTGGACGCGTCCGAAAACCATCTGCTGACCATCGAGGCCGATCCCCAGGAAATCGAAGCGTTGAACGCCGTGTTCCGGGGGTTTCACACCATCAAGGGGCTGGCCGGTTTCATCGAACTGGACCACATCAAGGATCTGGCGCACAAGGCGGAGAACCTGCTGGATATGGCCCGTCGCGGCCAGCTGGAGCTGGTGGGCGCGAACATGGACCTGGTCTTCGAGTCCGTGGATATGATGAAGTATCTGGTGAGCGATGTGGCCGAATCCATGGCCGGTGGCGGCAATCTGGCGGAGGCCGAGGCCCTGCCGGGGCTCATGGCTCGCTTGCTGGGGGCGACTTCGGGGCAGGCGCCTGCCGCGGCCGCGCCGGTGTCTGAACCTGAGCCTGAACCTGAACCTGAACCTGAACCTGAACCGGTAGATGCGGTAACCCCCGAACCGCAGGCTGCCGAGGATAAGCCCGCGCCGGTTCAGGGCAAGACCAGCGGGTTCATTCCGCTGGGGAACATGAAGAAAAAGGCCGTGGCCGGGACGAAAAAGCCCGCGGCCGCGGCACCGGTCCCGACCACCACTCCGGCCCCGACCACCACTCCTGCCCCCGCGCCCGAGGCCAAGGCCAAGGCTCCGGTCAAGATGAAGGAAGCCGTCCGTGTGGATGCCGATCGGCTGGATCATCTGGTGGAGACCCTCGGCGAGCTGGTCATCGCCGAGAGCATGGTCAGCCAGAGCCAGGAGCTGCGCGGCAACAGCATGAGCGTGAAGCTGGCCAAGGACCTGGATCATCTGGACAAGATCTGCCGCGAGTTGCAGGAAATCGGCATGAGCCTGCGCATGGTGCCGGTACGCCCCGTCTTCCAGAAGATGGCTCGCCTGGTGCGCGATCTGAGCAAGAAGACCAACCGCAAGGTGGACTTCCGGATGACGGGCGAGGATACGGAGCTGGACAAGAACGTGGTCGACAAGATCGGCGACCCTCTG
>PDWI01007695.1_pt1 | contig 12931 bp, 9 predicted proteins | sample 1430891 | NCBI WGS metagenome assembly PDWI01 (sample SAMN01162508, study PRJNA174530) | Oral metagenome, whole genome shotgun sequencing project. | biome: Marine environment; feature: Marine mammal; material: Swab sample of the gingival sulcus; isolation source: swab sample of gingival sulcus... | reverse complement strand
TGAATCATGAAAACTTTCCAACGAGGCATAGGAACAAAATCAACGCCGTCTTCTTTGGTGTAAGCAGGTGTTTTTCTTGTGTCGTCAGCTCCAAAAAAGCGTTCAATAAATTTACCGTAGGTAAAATACCCAATGATTAAAAGTGCGATTGAAATAAGGAATGTCCACATAATATTTTTATTCATATTCTGTCAATGCAAATCTAAGTGGAAAGTTTCAAAAATAAAAGCAGGCTACTCTTTTTATGAGCAACCTGCCGATAAAATTAAGATTATGAAAAATATTAAAATTGACCAAGTTTAATACCAAAATAAATGGTTCTTGGTAAAAGAGGTCCGTAAACATAGGTGGGGTCTCTGTCAATTCCCGAGTTAAATTGTTTTTGATAAGCATTGAAGATATTTTTTACCCCTGCAAAAAAGTCGATGTTGATTTTTTCTCTTGAAAGCTCGTAATTTACTTTAAGTCCGGTGTCAAAGAAATTTTCAGTGGTTCTTAGTTCTCCTTCATCGGGATTTGGCAAATCGGGTCCGAAATAAGGAATAAGCATAGAACCTGTGTAGTTTTCGGTTAAAGTAATTCTCCAACGGTCAGCCGGAATAACTTGAGCGGTTAAGTATCCATAATTGTTAGGAGTACGGAAGAAACGTTTTTCGTTAAACTCTTGTGATTCGCTATACTCGCTTCGCTGAATGGTAAAACCACTGGTTACGTTTAAAATATCAGAGTAAATCCAGTTTAATTCAATGTTAGCACCATAAACCTGAGCAAATCCATTAGAGTTTATACGGGTATAAATTACGTCTCCGTTTTCATCGGCATTGCCAAATTCATTAACAAAGGGATTGTTTAAGCGAGTGTAGAAACCTGCAGCTGTAAATTCTAAGTTGTGTTTCCCAAAATGCGGGTGAACATCAAAACTTAAGGTGGCAGATTGACTGGTTTCTTCTTTTAAGTTGGGAGCGTTTTTGTGAAAAATTCTACGTCCGCCGGAAACTTCAATATGAAGGTCTTCGTCAAATACTTGAGGAGCACGATAACCTTGTGAGTAACTGGCTCTAATTTGTGCATGTTCGTGTACATTAAGCAAAATATTTAAACGAGGGCTAAGGGCTTGTCCTGTGATTTTGGGAGTTTCGGAGCTTGCCTTGTTATCAATGGTGTAATAATCATACCTTGCACCGGCTGAGGCTTTTATTATTCCGATTCTATAATTGGCTTGAGCAAATGCTCCGCTGGTGTTTAACATTTGGTCGGAAACAATTGTGCCCGGAATATGAACGTATGCACCTTCGCTTTCGTCCCATTCGCGATACGATAATTTTTGATCGTTTAAGCTGCCATTGACATTTTCTGCTCCAACGGTAAGGTTTAGCTTTTCAATGTGTGCATCGTATTGAGCTCCTCCAACCCAAGTAAAATCAACGGATTTTCCATAAGCACTAAGGTCTTGTTCTGCTCCATAGTATGAATCTCTATTGACATATTGTCCTGATAAATAGGTGCTCAATTTGTCGGTTTCTCTAAAAAAACGTTCAAAAGTTATAGCTCCCGAATAGATTTCATGGTGTAAGGCTTCTGTAATATCCGCTTCGTGAAAAGGCTCGTCAAATTTATTTCCTCCGCGTCTGCTACTGTTTATTGCGTACATATCAACCGATAATTTACCTTTTAATCCAAGGCGTTGATAGAATGAAGAGCCGAGTGTAAAATTCTTCATGTTAGGCAGTTCGCTGAAACCATCTCCATTGGCATCAAAATCATTGCGTTTTCTTACAAATCCATACAATGACAAACCATTACGTGCATTATTACCGACCAGTGTTGTGTTAAAATTTATGGTTTTATCGTTTGCCGGTCTCAGATTTTTAAAACCTACACCAACCACTTGATTGGTTAGTTTTATTTCGTAAGAATTATTTAATGGCTCTTTTGTAATTACATTTACAGTTCCTGCAATAGCGTTGGAACCATATAAAGCAGAACCGCCACCTTTGATAACCTCTAGTCTTTCAATAATGGCAGAAGGCAAAGCTTCAAGACCATATACACCGGCTAAACCGCTAAAAATAGGTCTGCCATTAATTAAAATCTGAGAGTATGCACCTTCCATACCATTCATGCGAAGTTGTGTAAATCCACAGTTTTGACAGTTGTTTTCCGTTCTTAATCCGGGGATAAAGTTTAGTCCTTCGCTCATAGTGCTTGCCTGAACAATGTTTAATTGCTTAGCAGACATCGTATTGACAATTGTAGATGCTTCTCTGCGATTAATGGCATGACGTTCAGCGGAAACAACAACCTGATCCAATTGCAGTACGTCTTTATCAATATTAAAGTTAAGCTCAATGATTTTGTCGTTTTTAATTTGAATTTCTTTTGTTACGTGCTGATAACCTAAGGCGTGCGTGTGAAATTCATAGTTTCCTGCCGGAATATCATTAATTTCATAATAACCATTGGCATTGGTCGTTACCCCAATGTTTGTGCCTTCAATTAAAACATTCACAAAAGGAACACCTTCGCCTTCACTCAATACTCTGCCTTTAATGTTTGCTTTTTGTGCTTGTAAGCCAATGGATAAGAATAATACAAGAGCAGTTAAACTTAAAATTTTTATTTTCATGTTTTATTTTCGATTTATAATTTTTTTACAAAGTTAATCATTTATTTAGTCTTATTATAAATAAGATGATATTTTTTAATAAAACTTACGATGTCCAAATGTTAAATATCTGATGCCTTGTTTCTTTTAGAGATGTGCATCAGGGACATAAATATATGTGTATTTGTTTTTATAAATTAAGCGGAGGTGCACGCAGGGGAGACAGCCAAAGTTCCTTAAATGCATAGAAATTAGTTTTTTCGATGCGGTTTAAAAACTGAACGACTTTTAAAAGAACCAAAAAGGCTGTTATGGTAAGAAGAAAAAATATTGTTAGTTGTGCAAGTACCAATATTTCTATGTTCGTATGTGTGTGTCCGGTTGGATTTTCTTTTGATTTTTCGGTTTTGTTAAATGGGTGAGCGTGAGAAATAATTTGCCCGTCAATAAGAACATGAGAATGAAAATAGATGGCTTGATTTGCAATCATTATCCCCATCAATAAAATACTAAGGTATGCCAGTATTTTCTTCATCGTCTTGCTTTTCTTATTCCACTTACAAAATTAGAAAAACATTTATTTAAATTGATTCTAATTATAGCTTTTTTTGTTAAAATTTTAATAAATTAATAAAAAAAGATTTGCAGTTATAAAAAAACGTTCTATCTTTGCTGATGTAAAATTTTTATGAAAAATTGTTTTTCATAGTTAATTTGGTTTTAGGGTTATTATAAAATGAAGCTATCTCAAAAGGGGTGGCTTCATTTTTTTTGTGACAATTTAAACTTTCTTACCTAATGACATTGTTTTAAGATTACATAAAAAAAGCTGTCTAAAAAAAAAGACAGCTTTTTTATTATGCAGTAATTTGATATTATTCGTAAGATTCTATCGGGTCGCAAGTACACATTAAATTTCTATCGCCATAACCATTGTCGATTTTACCAACGTAGGGCCAGAATTTATTTTCACGTATCCATGCCAATGGGAAAGCGGCTGTTTCACGACTGTAAACATGATTCCACTCATCTCCGGCACATTCGTCTGCGGTGTGAGGTGAATTTACCAAAGGATTATCTTCCGCTGTATATTTACCTTCTTTAATTAAATCCAACTCTTTACGAATTTGAATTAAGGTTTCGGCAAATCTGTCAAGTTCGGCTTTGCTTTCACTTTCGGTTGGCTCTACCATAAGGGTTTCGTGTACCGGGAAAGAAAGGGTAGGAGCATGGAATCCATAATCCATTAAACGACGAGCAATATCGGCAGAACTAACATGATATTCGGCTTGATAATGCTGTAAGTCAAGAATCATTTCGTGAGCACAGCGTCCGGTTTCTCCGGTATAAAGTACGCTGTACCAATCTTTCAATTTTGCGGCTAAATAATTGGCATTAAGAATAGCATATTCCGCCGATTTTTTCAACCCGTTAAAGCCTGACATTTTAATGTAACCGTAAGTAATCGGTAAAACGCTTGCCGAACCGTAAGGAGCAGCAGCAACGGCTTTAATTGATTGTTCGCCTCCGATTTTTACCACAGAGTGTCCCGGAAGGAAAGGAGTAAGGTGTTTGGCTACACCAATGGCACCAACGCCAGGTCCGCCTCCACCGTGAGGAATTGCAAAGGTTTTATGCAGATTTAAGTGACAAACGTCAGCTCCGATGTGTCCAGGATTGGTTAAACCAAGTTGAGCGTTCATGTTTGCACCGTCCATATAAACCAAACCGCCATTGTCGTGAATGATTTTCACCATTTCACGAATTTTACTTTCAAATACACCGTGAGTTGACGGATAAGTTATCATAACCGCAGCTAAGTTGTCTTTATTGGCTTCGGCTTTTTCTTTAAGGTCTTCAACTGAGATGTTTCCGTGTTTGTCGGTTGCGGTAACAATAACTTTCATACCTGCCATGATTGCACTTGCAGGGTTAGTTCCGTGAGCCGATGCAGGAATTAAACAAACGTTTCGGTGTCCTTCGCCTTTGTGTTTTTGATAAGCTCTGATAACCATTAGTCCGGTATGTTCGCCGGCAGCACCTGAGTTGGGCTGAACGCTTACGTTGTCAAATCCTGTGATTTTAGCCAAGTCTGATTTTAAATCTTCAATCATTTCTTGATAGCCTTGAGCCTGCTCGGTAGGAACGAAAGGATGCAATCCCCCAAATTCGTCCCATGACAATGGCAACATAGTGGTTGCAGGATTTAATTTCATGGTACAAGAACCCAAAGGAATCATAGAATGATTTAAAGCAATGTCTCGGCGAACCAATTTATTGATGTAACGCATCATGTCGGTTTCGCTGTGGTATGAGTTGAAAACCTTTTGTTGCATGAAATTGTCGTTTCTAAGCAATTCCGAAGGAATTTTTGTTTCGCTGTCTAGTGCGGTAACTTCAATGCTTGGTTTGTTTATTGCTTTGGCAAAAACTGCAATAATGTCGTTTATATCTTTAATGTTTACGGTTTCGTCCATAGAAACGGTAACAACATCGGTTTCAAAGTAGTTGAAGTTGATGTGTTTTTCAAGGGCGAGTTTTTGAATGTCTTTTTGAGAAACGCCTTCGGGAAGTTTAATGCGAAGGGTGTCAAAATAATTGTCATTCAGCAAGGTATAACCCAAAGCAATAAGTTTGTTCTCAATGGTAACGGCTTTTGCATGAATTTCATTGGCAATAAATTGTAAGCCTTTAGGACCGTGATAAACGGCATAAAAACCTGCCATGGTTGCAAGCAAAGCTTGTGCTGTACAAATGTTTGATGTTGCACGTTCGCGTTTAATGTGTTGCTCGCGGGTTTGCAATGCCATACGCAATGCTTTTTTTCCGTGTTTGTCAACCGATACACCTATGATACGTCCCGGCATATTTCGTTTGTATTTGTCGGAAGTGGCAAGGAAACCGGCGTGAGGACCTCCATATCCCATAGGAATACCAAAGCGTTGTGTGCTTCCAACAACAATATCAGCACCCCATTCTGCGGGTTTTTGAAGTTTTACCATTGCCATAATGTCAACAACGGCTGTTACCAACATTCCTTTTTCGTGAGCTTTGTCAGTAAAGGTTTTATAGTTAGGAATGATACCGTTGGCAGCAGGATATTGCAAAATCGCTCCAAAAAACAAATCATCACTAAAATCAAAGCTATTGAAATCTCCTTTTACAACTTCAATTCCTACAACTTCAGAACGCAATTCAATAACATCTAAAGTTTGAGGAAAAATGTTTTCATCAACAAACAATTTATTTTTACCGGCTTTAACATCGCTTCGTGAACGTGTGCTGAACATCATAGACATAGCTTCGGCTGCCGAAGTTGCTTCGTCTAACAACGAACAGTTTGCCAACGCCATTCCGGTAAGTTCGGTAATAACGGTTTGAAAGTTAAGCAATGCTTCCAAGCGTCCTTGTGAAATTTCTGCTTGGTAGGGTGTGTATGAAGTGTACCAACCCGGATTTTCAAAAACGTTGCGTTTAATAACCGACGGTAGGTTGGTTCCATAATATCCCATACCTATGTAAGAACGAAAAATTTTATTTTTTAATGCAATGTTTTTGATGTGATTAAGAAATTCTTGTTCAGACATGCCTTCTTGGGCAATGTCAAGCTTGTTTAAACGAATAGATGTGGGTACGGTTTCGTCAATTAGCTTTTCTAAGCTTTCCACACCAATGGTTTCAAGCATTTCTTTAAGATCCTCTTCGCGAGGTCCAAGGTGTCTGTTAATATAGCAATTTGTATTCATAATTATGAATCAATTAAAAGATTTAAAATAATGGGAGTAAAACTAAAAAAATGAAACTAAAAACACGAATTTATACTTATGCTTTTTATTTTGATGCTATTTTTCGTAAGGTGTTTGTATTTAGAAAGATAAGTTTTATTTTTCCGTTTGATAATGTTCTTGTTTTTATTTATTGCTAAGTTCTCTCTTATTATTGTGTCTTAAATGAGGCATTTTTTTATTAATCCAATAAGAAAATTTAATATTTTTGCTTAAAAATGGGGAGTTAATAAATGTTAAATTATTAAACATAGATGTGTATGAAACGAATATTTTTTATTTTGGTGCTTTTTGTGATGTTAATTAATCTTTCTGTATTTTCACAATCAACGGTAACGCTTTTAAACGGCAAAACCAAGCCTTTTTTGCGGAGTTACATTGCACCGGGTACCGGAATGTTTTACTATAAAATTTTGAAATCATCGGGTAAAGAGAAAACAAAGTCTGTGCTTCTTGATGATGTTTTTGCTTACACTGACAGTAGTAATATTGAGCATATTATTTATGAACCAATGGGACCTAATCAGTTGTCTGTAGAGCAAATGAGAATATACATTAAAGGAAGTGCTTTTGCACATTCTCACCATGAACCATATTGGTCTTTAGCCGGTGGTTTTGCGGTAGGGGCAGGGAGTATGTTTATAACTCGTAACCCGATGTATAATTCAATATTGCCGGTGGCTTATTGTGGCGGAATAGCCTTGGTTAAACCATCAACAGATAAATTGATTTTAGATCACCCCGAATATGCTGAAAGTCCCGATTTGCTTTATGGTTACAGACGTACCGCAAGGCATAAAAACATTAAGTATGCAATCATTGGTTCGGTTGGCGGTATGTTACTTGGCGGAACTGTTGCTTTTTTAACAGGGTATTATTAGTAGATAACTTAGCATAAAAAAAGCAAGATTTTAAAATCTTGCTTTTTTTGTTTTATGTTGTGTGTTTATTTTTCTAAAAACAGAACGGTACCATCGTCAAGGTCGTAAATACCGCCAACAATTTTAATTTCTCCTTTGTCTTCCATTTTTTTTAGAATAGGACTTTGTAAGCGAATTTCATTGATGTTGTTGTGTACATTACTTTCGCAAACTTTATGCATGTACTCTTTATTTTTGTATGTTTTTTCGCCTTTGTACTCTACACTTTTAATGGCAGGTTGAATTTTTGCCAACATGGCAGTAATATTTCCCATTTTAACGTCTTTTACCGCTGATTTAACCGCTCCGCAATATTCGTGTCCTAAAACCATAACCACTTTAGAACCTGCAACTTTACAAGCATATTCCATACTGCCTAAAATATCTTCGTTTACAATGTTTCCGGCAACTCTGGCAACAAAAATATCACCAATTCCTTGGTCGAATAATTGTTCAACGGGAACTCTGCTGTCCACACACGCCAAAATAATAGCTTTCGGATATTGTCCTTTGCTGGTTTTTTCGATGTGGTCTTTGTGGTCTCTATGGGTTAATTGGTTGTTAACGTAGTTTTTATTTCCTTCTTTAAGTGATGCAATAACATCATCGGGACTTAAATTTTGTTGTTCTTCTTGAGTGATTACATCATCTTTAGGAGCTTCGTGTTGTGTTTGGTTTTCTTCCTGATTGGGAGTGTCTTTTTTTGTGGTTTCTCCGCAAGAGAAAAACATAATCGCAGATGCCAATACAATGGCAGTAAAAATAAATCGTGTTTTCATATTAAATATATTGTTTTTTCAAAGATACAACCTTTAAGTTGAATTTCAAAAGCGTTCTTATTATATAAAATACAACGACTTTGTTACTGTTTTAATTAATCCGTTTTCATTATATGTTACATTAATAAAATATACACCTTTGGGAGTTTCTTTTATATTTATTCGTTTCAGGTTTTCTCCCTGTTTTAATGCAACAATTTGTCCGGCAGAGTTATATATTTTGACTTCTACAATTTTAAATTTTGATTGTATATAAAAGTTTGCATCTAATGGGTTATGATAAACAACTATTTTTTCTTCATTAATTTCCGGCGTATCTATTGACGGTGCGTTAATATTGAGATGTACGGGAATTAAATCCACACAGTCAGACGTTGTGTCATTTGTTGCAAATAAAGCAATGTTGCTATTCCCGAATGTGTCATTTTTATTCAAGTCGCTTATAAATTCACCCCAAGTTCCCGTTGGCAACCATTCTTTGCCTATTAAATCAGGGTGATTCTCAATTTTATGCGTTGAAATGGTATTGTTAGAATCAAGGTTGACCTGAATTAAATCATTAATTCCGCTCGGATAAAAAATAGAATATGATTGATTTGATGCATTCCATTTTACCGCCATTTTAGCTTCTCTTATGATTCCACCGTTGATAATTTCCGTGTGTTCAATAATCCCTGAAGTATTTATTATACAAATTTTACTTTCATCTGTCATACTTTCGTAAGCTCCATTTCTGGCAATGATGATAAATTTGGATAAATTCTGCAACCATTCTACTTGATAGTAGTATTGTTGTGTATTGGTGAGAAAATCTTGTGGCATTGTAAGTAGCTCAATACTGTCATTATTTTCACAAAGAATAGAGCCTCTGACGCTGTAACCGTCATTTCCCCAAACAACTAAAGTAAGAGTATTGTCATTATTGCTGACAGAAATCGGCCACCAATGATCTTCGTTGTTAGGGCTTAAATGTATCGTTTGGGTTTCTTCTCCCGTTTCATCATCTATAACTTTACATTTAACCACAGACCCAGCAGTAGCGGGCGGAGCTTCGTCTGCATAAAAAATTAAGAATTTACTTCCTAAATGAGACGTATATGCTGAGTGCTGAGAACCTTCACCTCCGGCAATAATCCAAGTGTCTTTAATAATTGTTCCATCCGGTTTGTGAATTTTGCCTTTAACATTGGGTGCAAAAGGTTCCATGCCGTCTTCCCAAACACTTAAAATGTAATTGTTTTCTTTATTTATTATTGCATTTACAGGTTCTTGTGCTTCATAGCTACCATCATTTCCGCCAATATACACCTCGCACTCTGAATCGTAAGAGTAAGTACCATCTTCATTAAAATAAATGGTTGATTTATAAATATCATGTTCCCATGCATTGTTGTAAGCACTAGACCAAGTGATGTAATATTTATTCTGATTATTGTCTGAATAATTAACGATACAAACACCATGATTATATTCCCTTGAGTCTGTCTGTCCACATGTTATTAATGGAATTAAAAAGACAAGTAATATTAGTTTAATTTTTTTATGTAAAGAATAAATGTTTTGCATTGTAAACCAAAACTTGTTTTGATTGCCAAATTAAACAAAATATATTTTAGCAGAAAAATATAAGTTATTAAAACACTCAAGCAATCTTGTTATTGTTTTTTGTTATATTGTCCATAAATTCCATTTTGATTTTATTGCAGATGGGTTTATTGATTTAACTTTTTTATAAAATAAATGGAAATTGTTGTTCCATATTGTATAGTTGTGTGCAAAACGAAATGTTATTTCTTTACCATTGACTTGATTAACCTTTACTTGCCAAATCCGTCGATTGTTTATTTTTATTGATGTTTTGCTAAGTTCTATAATCTCAGCAAGTTTAAAGACTGTTTTTGTGTTTTCTTTTTCATTGATTGCATAAAAATTTTCGTTGTCAAAATAGAAATCACTATTGCTTATAACTTTTCTTTCAAGTCCTAGCAGAAAAGGGCGTTTTGATATTTTATTTAATTTCATTTCACTGTCAAAATTACAATTCTCTCACCCAAAATGTCCTTGGGTTAAATAGGGGTTTCCGGTTTTTTCCGTTTTAATATCGGTAGAGGGGCCGTGTCCGGGAAAAACTTGATAATCGTCGTTAAGGGTTAAGATTTGACTTTTAATGGAGTAAATAAGTTGGTCGTAATTTCCGCCGGGTAGGTCGGTTCTGCCAATGGAGGAGGCAAACAGCGAATCGCCCGAAAAAACCACCTTACTTTGATGATTGATGTAAACTAAGCCTCCGGGAGAATGTCCGGGAACGTGCCGAACTTCCAATTCTTGATTTCCAAATTTAATGACATCGCCCGTTTGTAAATAGGTTTTTACAGGCTCGGGTTTTTCAATGCTAAAGCCGTAAGAGGTTGCATATATTTGTGCCGCTTCAATTAAGTCGTCATCGTCTTGATGTCCGTAAGGACTTAAGTTGTAGGTTTCTTTAACCCAATGGCTTCCGGCAACATGATCCATATGTCCGTGTGTGTTGTAAACTCCCTTTAATGTCAAGCTGTTTTCGTTCATAAAGGTTTCAAAAGCCCTTTGTTCGTATTTTTCTACCATGGCAGGGTCAATTACAATGGCTTCTTTGCTGTCATCGTAAAGCAAGTAAGTATTTACTTGAAACGGATTGAATGTGAAAATTTTTATTTGCATTGAATTCTGATTTCGTCTATATTATTTGGTACCTCTCGTTTCCAGCGTCTGTGACTCCACAGCCAATATTCCGGTGTTTCGTGTAATACTTGTTCAAGGCGTTTCATATATTTATAGGTTAAACAACCCAAAGCTTCTTTTTCGGGATTGAAAGGAATTTCCTCAAGCTTTATTTCGTAGTATCCGCGTTTAACTTTTCGCACATCAATAAAAATCAACGGATAGTTTAGTTTTCTGCCGTAGGCTTCGGGGCCGTGAATACAAGGTGTATCTTGTCCCAGAAAATCTATCCAATGAGATTTTTCCATATTACTCGGTGTTTGGTCGGCTGCGAGAATAAAGGCAAGACCTGTTTTACTGTTAATTTTAAACGCTTCTTTGGTTTCTTGAACGGCAACCATTTTCATGCCGCTACGTGTGCGTTTTTTTAATCCGTAAGTCTCAGTATATTTGTTGGTTAACGGAAGATAAAGAGAAACAACTTGATGTTTGAGTTGACGATTAAAACATTGAATTCCCCATTCCCAGTTGCCGTAATGTGTGGCTAAAAACAAAATATTTTGTCCTTTTTCTGAGTATTGATTGGCAATTTCTGGATTGATGATTTTATAGCGTTTATCAAGGCTTTTGGCAGAAGCAGTCATGCCTTTGGCGGTTTCGTAAAATATATCGCTTAAATGATGATAAAACTTACGACTAATATCCCGAATTTCTTTGTCCGATTTTTCAGGAAACGAGCGTTTAAGATTATCGACAACTACCTTTTTTCGATAACCGAGAATATGATACAAAACCACAAAAACGAGTTTAGACTTCAGGTAAATAACAGGGAAGGGGGTAAGGCGTTGTATATTGACAAATATTCGAAATAAAATATATTCCAACCACTTCATAAACGTTAAATTTTGAAAACCAAAGGTAATAAAAACCTAGGAAAATTGATGCTTTAAAGGCATATAATTCCTGTTTAGTCTGTATTATTCGACTTTACTGTCCACACTACCGTCTTTAAACCATGTTTTTAGTTTGTCGCCTTTTTTTAAGTGTTTCGCACTGTCTATACGTTTGCCTTTATAGGTGGTTATACTGTAACCTTTTTCTAAAAGCCGTTTGGGGTCGTTTAGTTGAATGGCTTGTTCAAGTCTTTCAAGTTGATTGTTTTGATGATTGAAAAAATATTTTTGAGCTTGCTCTATGGCTTGAACTTTTTCTGACAACTTGTTTTCATGCTTTTCAAATAAATGAGATAAGCTGTTTTTTAACTCAAATTGGTGGCGATTAATTCGCATTTTCTTCTGTGATAAATTTTCTCGTGCAGCACGATGAATATTTCCCGACAAAGCATTCAACAAGCTGTTTTGCCTTTCCAAATTATGCTTTACCGTTGGTATAAGCTTGGCATTTAATTGATTAAAATAGGTTTTTGAAGTATTAAGGTAGTTTTCGGTAGCATTTAAAAGTCGTTCCAGCTCATAATCTAAACTTTCTTCCAAACCTTCGGTATGTTCTAAAATATATTCGGCAACCGCTGTGGGTGTTTTTAAATGCTGATAAGCGATCAAATCAACAACCGAAGCATCTCTTTCGTGTCCTATACCCGACAAAACGGGAATGGGAAATTGTGCAACGTGAGAAGCAATTTCAAAATTATCGAAAGCCGACAAATCGGTTTTTGAACCACCACCTCGAATAATAACCACTACGTCAAAATCAATTTCGGAACGGTAAATATTTTCCAATGCTTGTATGACTGTTTTTTCGGTTTCAACGCCTTGCATTGCCGCTTTAAACAATTGCATATTAAAAACATAATGCTTGCTGTTGGTTTCCATTTGTGCAATAAAATCGCCAAAACCGGCAGCCGTATCCGATGAAATAATGGCAATGTTTTGTATATGAATGGGCAAGTCAAGGGTTTTATTCATATCCATAATGCCGGCATCTTCAAGCTGTTTTATAATTTCCCTGCGACGAAGTTCAATATCGCCCAAGGTATATTTAGGGTCTATATCTAATATTTGCAGGCTTAAACCGTACAGTTCGTGGAAATCAACGCTTGCTTTAACCAAAATTTTTATTCCCGATTTTAAACGTTCTCCGCTTGCCGACTCAAAATAAGCACTTAACATTCGGTAACGGCTTGCC
>PDWI01007694.1_pt1 | contig 12932 bp, 2 predicted proteins | sample 1430891 | NCBI WGS metagenome assembly PDWI01 (sample SAMN01162508, study PRJNA174530) | Oral metagenome, whole genome shotgun sequencing project. | biome: Marine environment; feature: Marine mammal; material: Swab sample of the gingival sulcus; isolation source: swab sample of gingival sulcus... | reverse complement strand
ATCTCTATCAATAGGCACGACAAATCAACCTCCATATCTACTCAGTTAGATAGCCTCATCCCTCCGTCCAAGATTAGTAACCTCACACAAGGAATGTTTGTCGGCTCTGTGTCGGATAACTTTGACGAACGCATAGAACAGAAGATGTTTCACTGCGAAATAGTCGTTGATGTGGCGAAAGTGTCAGCAGAGACAAAAGCCTACAAGCCCATACCTGTCATCGCTCCATTCATAGACGAAAATGGCAATGATACCCTCGATGAGAGTATCACTGCCAACTATAAAGCTATCAAGAAGTCAATTCTCTTACTCGTGCAATCAGAGACGGAACGAATTAAGAATGACCCAGAACTGAAGCATTTGATTAAAGATTCTTAGTCATTGACCACTACTTAACTTTTATACTTCCTCCAATAAAAATCAACTTTTATTGGAGGGGTATTAAATTCTAAAAATAAACACTCTAAGAAATATGATTAAGAACTTTTTATCGACTACAGCAATATATCTTTTATAGATTAATAATAGACTTTGAATCTCAAAAACTAAATAAACCTAATAATGATATTATCACATAGTTATTTTCCTAAGCCCCCTAAATCATTCTTTTCTTAAATAAATAAAACCATCCAAGCAATCTAACTTTGATCTAGGTGAATCTGAAAATTGACAATCTTCTACTAACTCATTAAACTCTGTACACTTAAAATTTGAAATGAATTCTGTCATTACCACACTGACACTTTCATAATCAGCTTCAATAGGTTCTCGACAAAGATAATATCTAATCAAAAATATCTTTTTTTCTGAGTTGTAAGAATATACAATTGCCCTAATTTCTGAATAAATTTCACCCAAAAGAGAAGTCTGCATTGCAATTCGTATTTGTTCTGTAGTTAATCCCATAATACTAAAATTGAACTGGATTAGCTGGAACAATATGAGCTCCAGTTTTTCCATAATGAATCGTTCCAAATCTAGTTGGACCTACTGCATTTCCCCCATTATAGAAAATACCAATATTATCTCTAAAATCAACAATTACCTTGTTGTTAAATATCCTTAGTGTTTTAAACTTTCCTGAATGGTAGCCTTCAAGTAATGCTTTAGGATCGGATGATAAAATACTCCTTCCTGCTGTATAATTATTATGACCGAATATATGTTTCCCCTGTTGCCCTAAATTTATATTTTTCGGAACAAGACTATTTCCCTTAGATACTTTATTCCCCCTAAGTACCGGTCTATTATACCTCATCTTAGGATAAGATGTATTACCCACTCCTAAATACTTCAAACTAGTATGAAGGAGAACACCTTCCATTAATACTGTCCCCACCTCTTTAGTAATTTGCATCATTTTCCAAGCAGAAAATTGCTTCTCAGTGTCAACGTGATAGCCCACCAAACCATTATGACAATAACAAAGTCCTAAAAACGTATAATTTCGTTTTTTTAATTCATTAAGTATATCTCGATGAGTTGCCTTATCAGATGCTAAATGCACCAAACCTTGGTTTACATAATTTTCATTACCTTTTCTGTGTTCAATATGCCCATTTTGTAAATTCAGATACCAATCATCCAACCTTCCATCTGGGTCAACCCTCATTATTGGATTATTCTGACAATATGAGTATGGACTTAGCCCTATTCGCTCTTCTGCTAATGGGTCAACTGACATCCAAATACTCACTCTTGGATCATAATATCTCGCTCCGTAGTAATACAACCCAGTTTCTTCATCAAGTTCCTTACCATTAAATAGGTATGGCGTTTGCCATTCTCTCGCTTGTTGAGTCTTAGGAGTCTCAAAGCGTTCTTCAAAGAATACCTCTCCAAAAGGAATATATTCTACATGTTGTGTAACATCTCCATTTTCGTCCGTTATATAACTTGAACTACCCAAATGGTCTGGATGATAGAAATAGAGTAGTGTTTTATCCGTAGGACAATTTGCTCCTCTGTTGAGTGAACGTAATTGCTCTTTACGTTTTGTTCTATCCTTAGGGAAGAAAGAACTTTCCTCTCTGATATAATTCTTAATATTATGAGGCAAACCAAAATGCTCATAATTAGAACGAATAGCATCAATTAACTTGCTAGCTTTTTCTTCATAGCGAACTTTCCAAGTTTTCTTACCTGCTGGTGATTTTCCGATTAGATTTTCGTCCTGTTGATATACAGCACTAACAATCCTCTGTCCACCAGCATAGATATGTTTAGTATACATCCCATTTGATAAAACTAAATATGGACTGATGTATGTGGTTATATTTTCTGTCTTTTGGGCATTAAGAGACTCTTGCCCATTGACCCAAATATTCTCACTGCTATCTGTAATTTTTATCGTTCTATTCCCATCCGCATCATAGAAGTATTGATTGAGATAGCCATCATCTGCAATTGCTAATAATCGGTCTTCGCAGTCCCAAAGCAACTTCCGTTCATGAGCAGTGCCTGTCTTTTGATCTACCTCCGTTGCAATATGAGTAATGTTACCATTAAAATCATACTCATATTGGTGCTGATTCTGAGTAGACATTCTATTACTCATTTCCGAACGATGACTCTTGTCAAGAATACTACTTATTTGGAATTTCTTTCCTATATCTGTTTGATAGCTATAGTCCAGAGTATAACCCACGTCTAATCTGTTGTTTACATCTATTTTTCTATTTAGGTTAAGATTCTTATGAGTTATACGTCCAAGATTATCGTAAGCCATACTTAGTGTATAGTCTTTACTATTATTCTGATAGCTCCCTACAGCTTTTTTCAGGCGATAAAGGTTATCGTAAGCATATTTATGCTCCATTCCGTTGTAACGATTGATAACCTTAGTTATATTGCTCATCAAATCATAAGTATAACGATTATCAATTATATTTTGCACTCTAGAATGAATCCTTAGTTCATTTAATCGTTGTCTATTATCGTAAGAATATTCTGTTTTTGCACCATTTCCAGACTCTAAGATCCTTCGTCTTTGAGCCACATCATATTGAATATCTTTGATATAATAGTACTCTCTGCTATTTCGACTACCATAGACCTTCTTTAGATTTCCAGCCTTATCATAATTATAAAATACTGTTTCACCATCCTTTCCTGGATAACGGATTTCTCTAATCCTATTAAAACTGTCATATACAAATCCTGTAATATAGGTTGCTAATTTCCTTTCAGGATACAGCAGGATTATAGAACGTGTTGTTTCAATAATCTCTCCTTGTTTTCCATAAGAATACTCTGTTGCACCTGTTATATCTTCACGAATCCTTAATCGTCCAGCATTCTGCCTATCTTGAATGTTTGTTCCCCAATAATGATATTTTACGTTATCTTCTGGGCATAGAGGAGTTTTAATCTCTTTTATTCGACCTTTCTTGTCATATATATAAGAAATGTAACGCTGTTCAGTTGTTACAGGCTTGTTCTTGTATACTTGTAGCTTCCTTAAGTTTTCTGTCTGCTTAGTCAAGATATTGCCCCAACTATCATAGGTAAAGGTTGTTAATCCTGAAGCAGGGTGTTTAACTGATGTTTGGCGATCTGCCATATCATAAGAATAGGCCGTCTGGTTACCCTCTGGATCACGCACACTTATTAGCCTCTTAATACCATCATAGGTAAACTCTGTCTTAATATCGTTAGGTAGAACAGTCTTTACGGTTTTACCACTACCATCCATATATGTTTCTTGATTATTACCAAGTGCATCAGTAATTGTTGTTAGTAGAAGATTATCTTTGATTCCATAGTTAAACACCGTTTTAGCCAAAGAACCATTATCTTGAACTGAGATTTCAAGAGTCCTATCTAAAATGTCGTAGTTAGTATTGGTTGGACTATAAAGTTGTGTACTATATTTAGGATTAAATATAGTTTTTTGATTTAATTCCTCTTTATAAGGAGCATATTCTGTTATAACACGCCCAAAAGCATCATACTTTAGCCTACCACTAACTAGTAGAACTTCTTTATCTGTTCCATTTTCATTTATAACACCATCCTTTTTTACTTGAATCGTTTTCCCAAAACCATCTACAAAGGTAATAGTCTCAATAGGGTTATCTGACACATCTTCATCATCATTGTTATAATCATAATGTTTTGTGACAGCATAAGCAGGCTTTAATTGTCCACCATTAGAACGCGTTGCAAGAGATTGATACTCAAAACGTATTAAAGGTTCTACGTATTCATAGTCTTCTTCATCAAGGTCTCCAAGCTCATTGGGCCCTGCAATAGATAATACTCGTCCTAAATTATCAACTGTTATCTGTTGCCTAGCTCCATTATAGTCACATGTTCTTAGAGCAATTCCATAATCATAGTCATAAGCCTCTATTCTACCTGTTAGCCCTAAAGGGTTCGTAAATGACTTCAAATAAATACCATAATCATCATAGGCATAGGTGTAAGTAAGTTCATTATCACTGTCTTTCTCTCTCTTAGGGAGTATTTTCTTCAATAGATTACCATACTCATCGTATGTAAATTTTGTTGTAGCAGAAGTTCCTGAATAGTCTAATTGTTTAGAAACTTCAATAATATCTGCCCTATCATCATATTGAGCTGTTACTCTGTGCAATAGCTCTCCATTTTCCCCTTTTACTTCAACAGAAGTAGGCAGACTTAAGATATTATTAGCTTTATTAACATAGCTAATTTGGGTTTCATAGTTATATGAGCCAGTACCATTGGTTTTTAATTTTCCTTTATCACTGTATCGGTATCTAATTAGTTCTGCATATTTCCCTGAGTTTGTATCATACTCGTTCCACTCTTGAGAAGTTATTAGAGAACTCTGGTTTTTAGGATCAAATTGTCTATTTTCAGAGTAACATAAAAGAGACAGAGCCGCAGCATGATTTGACTCTATATTAGGGTTTCTTCTGTAATGGTACTCGCTTTCACGTACTTTTATTTCATAGATTTCATACCCATTTATAGTTTTTGTATAAACTTTTCCATTAGTATCTTCAATACGTGTTTCTAAAAGATTTCCTCTTCTATAGTAATTGGAAACATCATACTTTTTAATATATCTACGATAGACATCATCATTTCCTTCTGTATTAATTTGTTTAGTAATGACTTCTCCAAAACCTAAGAACTCTCGTTCACCTCTATCCTTTTTCCCATTTTTATATTCAAACTGAGTTTTCATTAGAGGTCCATCATCTTGGATACCGTCATCCACGACCACTTCAGACATAACCCATTTACGCCCTCCTGCCTCAGAGCTTGTTTCAGAAAGGTCATAGTCCAGGAAGAACGTTCCTCCTAAGGAGTTTTCAACACGACGTAGTTTATTTATACAACCAAGATTTGAACGTCGAACCTCCAACTTGTCATCAGTATTACTTGAAACCATATCAAGGTAGCCATCTCCATCAATATCTGTTAATGTACTCATTGAAGATGATACCCCTATAGAACCACTTATTCCAAGAGTGAGTGATAATTTTAACTCTGGGGGTATGAAAAAATTAACTGTCCCTGAAAGATTCCTAGAACCGACCTTAGATGATGAGTGTGAGATAAATCCATCTTGAATTTTATATTCTTTATCGGTAAATCCATTTCCTGTATTAAATTTAATATATACAGTATTGTCTGCTTGAATTGAATTAGTTTCTTGACGAACTTTATCGGGAAGTCCATCTCCATTGATGTCAATTAAACAATAGCTTGATTTATTCTGACTTTGTGTATAACCAAATCCTCCTGAGAAACTTCCCCCTCCAATATTAAACTTATTATTCAGCAACTCAACACCACTTCCTACATTTGTTCCTAAATTGGTTGATATAGTTTTACTTTTGCCAAGATTTTCTCGATAAGCTAAAGTCTTTTCCTCAGAGAAAGAATACCCTAAATTGATTTGTACCTTAAGAGTTTCACGATCTTTAATCAGTTTATCTGGGAGACCATCTCCATTAATATCTAATAGGGTTCTATTTTCTTCATCCCAGTTAAAAGCACCCTCACCAGATATACCAAAATTCCCATTTATACTTGCAATCTCAAATAAAGATGCCCCCTTGTCAGGTCCTTGCCCCAAAGAAATTGATTTAGTACCTTCAGCACCGTTTCCCCCTGACAAAGACAGGCTTTTATTCTCTTGGGTAAAATATTCGTTCGTTTTCTCTGCAAGCCCCCCTCGGCTATTAGTATATTGTATATCTTTCTGTGATATCCAATCAGGATATCCATCTCCATTCATGTCAATGAAGAAATTCTCAGTTTTTTTTGTCCCAAAAGAAAAGCATAAATTCCCAGATAAGTTCCCTGCTGTTTCTTGAACAAGTTTCTCAATTTTAAATTTATCAATAATTCCAGATGGAATTGAAGAACCTAATGTAAATACCCCACCATCATCCGAACTTTGTAATCTAGGAGCATAATAAACCTTTGAATAATTTTGACCAGTAGATGACGATGAGAACTTTTTTAAGTTAGCCATCGGATTCGTCGTTATACTTTTTTGCCCCAATCTAGACGCACTAAGTATTGCTCCTTCAATAAAAACATCGGGGTCGAGTCCTTGTAGTCGATTTTTAGTATCACTCTTTGACAATGGAATGAAAGGCATTGTCAAAATATTTGAATGAGTAGAATCTTTCGGAAATTCTAAGTCCTCTTCTCTAATAGGATGGTAAGAACGTTCTTCTGCTCCATTGTATACAAATGCTCCCCAGCATCCATACATTTCACCAAATTTGAGATCCTGAGTGGGGGCATAGAACCCAACAGTATTTAAAATGTGACTAGAATGAGTTATGTGAATGTTGTCAAATACACAAGCACCGTGCTTTTCTAATGTAAATGTAAGTATTTTGGGAAGGAGATTTATATTAAATCTCTTTGGAGATTTTTCAACAAACACCTCAAAATAGACATTTTCAGAGTCTATTTCTCTCTTGCCAATAAGAGCATTAGATGTAACTTCTAATGGACTCATAACAAGTTTTCTTGATTGCGAGAAATCTGTAAGTTTATATTCTTTTTTAGCAATTAGATTGTTGTTGAATCTTGCAGAAATCGTAAATATGAGTGAATCCTTCACATTTGCATATTTAGAAACTTCATATATTTCTAAGGTTGGATGAAGTTCATAGGAAAATTGCCTATTATGTTCTTCTACCTCATTGAGTTTAACTTTCTCTAGAAAGTTTGGCTTAGCCTCCTTAATAATATTAGGATATCCGCAGTATTTTACTTTTCCGATTACTTCAACATCTTCCCCCTTATTGTATACAACTTTAGGTTTCCATTGTATGTTCTCCCAAGCAACATTTGTTGAAGCATAAATGACAAATTTTAGGGCTGTAAAATGTTTGGGATTCTCAATTTGAGCCGTAATCTCTCCATTAAAATCTTCTGATTTAGATATTACTCTTCTCCACAGTAACTTTTCATCTATTTCTGTTCCAGTAGTGGCTTCTGTTTGTTGAACAGAACCATAAACTCTAAGTTCAATATCATCACTTGATACTGGTTTTATTAATTTTCCCTTGAGATTAAAAGTTTCGATATTTTCTGGGATCAAAGTCTTTGCATTAGAACTATACACATACCCTTCTTTAGCATCAAATATATTTTGGATATGGCCATTAGGCATAATCTCATGCCTCCTATCAGTGTAAGTAATTATAGGCGACCATTCTACTTTATCATAATTACCATCAGTCCTAAGACTATCAACTCCACTCTGTACTCTGAAATAAACACGCTCTCCTTTATTTACATATAAATTATATAAATCTGCATCATATGAAGAAACATCATCTTTTTGTATTGCTTTATTCCACAACTCCTGACCTCCCTTCTGGATAGCAACTCTCAAGCCATCAGCATTTTTATATTCTTGACTATTAATATCTTTGGGCAGTATTCTCTTAACCTTACTTTCTATTTTTATATTACCTGAAAAAGGTGCAACCCAAGTGCGAACGATATCAAGAATAGGTGCATTCTGAATTTGTTGGCTAATTTCTTTCTCTGAAAGTTCATAAGATGAGATATCAATATCTCCATTACCATCTAGTGGAGAATCTGTGTCTGCACTATTTGTCGTAAATACTGGAACTCGAATTTCCTCCTTCGTCAATGGGTCAATGATAACTTCCTTTCCAAGATGATTAAAATAGACCTGCCCATCTCTGCATTGGTCAATCAGTCCATCGCCATTAACATCTTTAAAGTACACCAATGTTTCGCCACTACCAAAAGAATAAGACGTTCCTAAAGATATTCCAACCTTAGCAAATCCAGCATTAGCTTTAGGTCCGAGAACATGACTATAATATTTTACTTTTGACAATAAGCTTAAGCCTCTTACTAAGATTTTATCTGAGAACGTTGAATTTTTTGATTGAGCCCTAAAGTAAACCTGTCCTCCTTTTTCAAAAACTTTATCTAACAAACCATCTCCATTCAAGTCAATAAGCATAACTTTTCCAATGCTCGTACTATTATTATAACTATACTGAAGACCGCCTGTTAGATTTTTAAATATAGAAAAATCTTGCGTTCCACAACCAACATATGCAGAGAGACCATATGATTTACTCTCTGTTCCATCAATCGCTGATGCATTTATAGGGCCACTAGAAATATCATCAAACTCGGGATTCCAAGTTTCTATATTGTTACTAAATAACTTACAATTATTCTCATCTAAGACTATATCGTTATGATAGTCAAACTTTTGAAACGAGAATACTTTATTCTGGTTATCTAGATGTTGTACTTCGGATAAAAGTTTTCTATTAAATGCACCTTTTTTATAGATAAACTTATAGCTACGTAAGGTCTTTTTCTCAACAATTGTATTATAAGAGTATTGAATAATAATATGATTTAGGAGCTTATGACTACTTGTCAAAAAGCCATATCGAGCATTATTTCTCTTAATGTTTTTTAGAGAGTCACTTACAAAGTAAATAGTCGTATGAGGTGTTGAACGTGTGAGATCTATATTTTTCGTACCCTGTCCATAGCCAGCACGAATTTCTTCAAGGTAGATAGCCTTAGCCTTTAACCCTCCTAAAACCTCTTCTTCGTCAATACGATAACGATATTCTATCCAGTCTCCGTGTGGTTCTATGACTTTTGAAAGCAACCACTCTGCAATAACTTCTTTTCCATTGACAACACCTTTCAAGCAGGCAGAGTTCTCCCCATAGATATATGTTACCCCTCTTTTATCTGTTACTTCCCACGTATAAGATTCAGGGCTATTTCCTTTGCGTATAATTTTAGAGAAGTCTCCCCCTAAACGAGTATAGAACTGACGATTTTCCTGTCTCTCTATTTTCTCCCCTCGATGAGCAACACTCATCTCTTTATGTCGCCCAGCTGTTACAAGCATCATGCCAGATAGGCTGTAAGTTTCTGTTTCTATATCTGGATTATAACGAGGTACTCCCCAGCGTGTATCTATGGTAATCTTTGGAATTGGAAGCTCCCAGCCTTCACCTAACCAGCCATCTCCTCCATTACTGTTATAAGAGATGGATAGATTTGGTGTCATCCCATTTCTTGCAGGCGGTAGCTCAAAGCTATATTGCAGGTTTGCACTACCAAAATTATTTGCTGTTGGCGGTGCAATAATATTAACCTTTGCTGCAGGGTCGGCAGCTTTGATATTGCTCATTGTCGTTGGCACAAATCCTTCCGTATCTGGTGATTCAGGTGCTTTGATAATACCATTTATCATATCTGTAAAATGACTTGTCTGAGATATGATACGAGCATTTTTCTTATCTATTTTTATCCTCTTGAGTGCTATCCATTGTTTGGCATTTAGGTCAAAATAAAAAGTCCTAATATCGTTCTCTGAATAACCACTTGGTATCTTTGTTCTATCATAAGATAAAGAAACGATAGCTCCATCTTTGGAAAAGTGTTCTCCGTGAGGTAGGAAACGATAGCCATCTGTTGCTCCTGTAACATTAGTCATTGCATAGTTTAATGCTGGGATGTCGGAGCCTCGCAAGCTGAGGACCTCAACTCTTTTGTCTTTTTGGAGTGCGAGCTTACTTACTTTTAAGGAACTTCCTAAAAAGGTTAAGGAGTCTAACTTTTGAGATTGAAATACCTTAGTTACAGAATGTCCTCTCTCTTCATAAGGACGAGAGAAATCAAGAGTTGCAAGGGCTTCATTATTGATATGATAAGCCTTTCGTTGTCCGTTAGACCAAGTGATAAATAACTTAGCTATTTCATTTTGCTTATTACTCACAAGCCCTTCAAAAGCCCCATTGCGAATAGGTAATTCTTGTCCTAAGAGTTCCACTTTAGAAGCCTTAGCTCTTAAAATACCTCTCACATATTGAAAGTTTTTATAACTTGCTCCAACAATAGATACGCGTTCTGCTTTTTCAGGAAGGATTTCAAAATGAATATTTTTCACCTCATAAGCAAAATTAGCATTTTGTGCCTGTGTGAAAAGAACCATATTTTGTCCTTTATGGAGACAATCATACTGAACTTCTTGCTTTACTGTTTCCCAAGCATTACCTTTCGAGATGAGGTAACCTCCTTGCGACAAGTTATCATTAACTTGAAATGAAACACCAGTAGCATTAGCAATTCCCTTAACATCAAAAACTAAATAAACACGGTCTTTTGCCTTCGGAGCTTTTGATAGTTCAATAAAGAATAGATTATCATTGGCTCTATCACTGCCTTCTTGCTTACTATAACCAATATGCCCTAACCCTTTTGAATAAGAACTTTGCCAAGAAGAAGGACTTGTATTATTAGGACGACTCTTAAGCCCCCTTGTCTGTTTGGGAATAGAAACTGCTAAATTCGTATTTGGTGCTGAGGTATCCTCTTTCTTCCCTTTATAGGAACTTCCGAAACAAAGAACAGAACCCGTGATTATAATTAGGGATAAGCCTATAAATAATTGCTTTGCTTTCATAACGTATAGTATTTAAAAGACAACTTTATTACAAAAGAATCTGAACCGATTATTCTACGATAATTTTTTGAGTAAACTCTCCTTTGTCAAGCGTTAGAGCTTTAACAATATAAACTCCAATTTGGTCAAGTTGGAATGAGGCTGTCTGCTGCACTCCTTCCTTTTGCATTGTTAACTTCTTGACAAGCATTCCTGATGAGTTAAATACAATAAGTTCAGCAGGGTAGTCCGACTGAATATCGAGCTTTGCTTGATAAGTATGTTGATCCTTTGTTGGAAGAACTAAGAAATGACTATTCTTATCTACAAACGAATTCTCCTTATCAATATCTGAGTTTTTACTTTTCTCAGAGGATGAAATCCCTCTAAAGCCATCACATTCAAGAATGATATCTTTCGTAACAGTCTGAATTGGGTTTGAATTTACTGCTAACTGAGCATTTTCTCCTGTCCAAGTATCAAAACCATCTATGTATAAACCTTTAATAGGCTTTGCTCCTTGAAGGTAGAATATCCCTTTAAAATTAGCACTCTGATTTTCTGTGGCTAACTGATAATAAAATCGACCATGACTTTCACGTTTAGCTCCATTAATCCAATAAGAAGGTGCTCCTGTTTTATTTACAAGGACTGAAATTCTATCTCCCTCTTTAATATCTTCCCAGTTATGAACAGACTGCCAATAAATACGACCAAACTTTGTCCTTTCAGTTATAAGCCCAAACGAGTTTTTCCCAGGATTGTTCATTCTTGTCTGACTATATGTAGAATGAAATAATGTCACGGCATAGGTGTCTTTATCACAGACCCATGATATCAAACCAAACGACTTCGGATTTTCACTTCGAAGAGATAGATGATTTACATCTAAGTCTTTAACTTGATGAGCCTTTACTGTTAAATCATAGCTGCCTAAAGAAATATTTGATATTGTAGTGCTATCAGTAAAAATCCCCGATAGAACCTGTTTGTCATTCCCCTTTACTCCTAAGTCATAGGAGTAGAATACCTTCGGATTGGGAGCTGAAGCCTTAATATAAACTGTCCCTGCTTGATTATTACAATTAACTTTAGACCTTAAATATAGGTTAAAGGGGGGTTCATTGTATCCAAACGTAAAAGATTCTTTACCATTCTGATCTAAATCAAAGAAAACATTACGGAATATAACTTTTTGTCTGATAGCATCAGTTTCTGTAGCAGGGATAAAAACTAAATTTTCAGAATTAAAATCACCTTTTCCAGATGGATCTATAATTAGACAGAGGTTTTCAGCTTTTAGGTTCTCTTTTTTCAATCCTTTTAGTGAAAGTTCAACCTTATTCCCATTATTGATGAAACCACCACAAAAGACATTAACATCAGTTTTATTATATAAGACTATGTGTCCATAAAATTTAAAGTTCTGGTCGCCTTTATTAATGGCAATATGAGAGTATTGAAGATATTCGTTATTGACACGAATATACATATCATCCTTAGTCTTTATAATTTCAATAAAATCTCCTTTTTTTAGTTTAAGGTCAGTAGGTCTATTGTCCTGTATAACCATAACTGGATGCCACTCTCGATACCCAATAAAAACAGAAACAATACCATCAGAATTAATCTTATAAGCATAGTCCATTGATGAGGGGCGAAAAAAACCGACCATTAAGGCTCCTCCAGTATAGGTAAAAGAATAATATCCTTCATCACCTTTTAGTTGCAACTGACTATACCAATCCATTCTAGTATTATTTCTATTAATGAAATGGTATCGATTATTTTTCAATTTAACAGCCCATCCTTTACTATCCTCATATACATTCCAAATCTTTTTATCCCTCTGTTCTGTTATCGTATCAAGTTTACAACTCGCAAGCCATTTGCGGTCTAAGACCTCTAGTCCTAGATAACTTTTACTTTTATGAAACTCCAATGGCTTATTGTTATCCCCAAAAAGGAAGTAACCTTCTTTTAAAGGATTAGCATTTTCACGCCCGAT
>PDWI01007693.1_pt1 | contig 12934 bp, 19 predicted proteins | sample 1430891 | NCBI WGS metagenome assembly PDWI01 (sample SAMN01162508, study PRJNA174530) | Oral metagenome, whole genome shotgun sequencing project. | biome: Marine environment; feature: Marine mammal; material: Swab sample of the gingival sulcus; isolation source: swab sample of gingival sulcus... | reverse complement strand
TTCTTTCTTTTACTTTTTTTAAGTCAAAGAATGTAGGTTGCCTCAAAAAATCTTTTTCTTGCAGTTCCTCTATAATTAATTTGTCAGCATTTATCTGTATTTGTTGCTTTACACTAACCTTTCGGGGGGTGGATTTTGTTTGCTCTTTTGATTTTTCGGTTGTTTTCTTCGTTTTTTTCTTTGTTTTTGCAATTCCTTGCAATTCCTCTAACTCCTCATATTTCCTATTGAACTCAAAAAAATCCTTGGTCGGATAAATGGCTAATTTATCCCCCTCTTTTCGCACTTTAAATATGGGAGTTTTTCTCAGTTTATTTGTAAATGGAGTGCTGAATTTTCCGTGTCTATATGTAAATTTTTCGCTATCTAATAAATCATCTCTAACCTCATCATAAACATTCAAAACATCAATATTACTAACACCAAATTCTTGTAACAGTTCCTTTTTAGCATCATTTATCTTAAATTGAGTTTTCCACAAATCGCTTTCTATTTGCTTGTTTTTACTCTCTGCATAAAACCTGCTGTTTTGTAGTTTGTCTTTTTGCTTTTTGTAATCTTTTGGCTCAGTACTTATAAAATATTTCTTTCCGTCAGTCAAAAAGCCGTCATTGTCATAGTAAAATCCTTTGTTTAGCCGTCCGTTTGGTCGAAAAATCTTTTTTCTAAGTTCGGGGGTTATTGGTACTCCCAAGCCTCTTTTTTTTGTTTTTTCAGATTTTTTTGTACCTTTGTTTTCAGAAACCTTGTTAAGACAATCTGCTACGCGCGTTTTTTTCGCTCGGGTTGGAGTTGAGTTCTTGACTTGGTTTTTTGTTTTTACAATATTGTGGTCGTAATAAATAACTCCGTTTTCACCTTCTCGCAGTACTAATTCAACCCTTGCCGCTTTGTTGCTTAGGGTGGCAAACGTAGTCATTCTGTACACTCCTTTTATGTTAGGTCTGTTTCTCTTATCTTTTTCAAATCTAACAAGTTGTGATTTTTTAAGCATTTCTTCTGCCTGTGTAATTAGCGAAATTCTATCTTCATCTAAAAAACTGCTAATTGAATGGCTAACGCCTTTATAGTTGAAATGCACCCATTTACCAATACCTTTGTGAAAGACTTTTTTACCTATTAGATTTTTTGCAGCCCAATCTAAATAATGTTTTTTTGCTTCCTTTAGGTTCTTGAATTGTTTTTTTTCGGGAATGCCTAAGCCTGCATTTTCCGCAACTTTTTTACCAATAATCACGTCAAAAATGGAAACGTCCGGGTGTTTCTCTATGACCTTTGCAATTCGTGTGTGTATTTCGTTGTAGCCTAATTCTTTGGCTTTCTCTGCGAGGCGCTCTAAACTGCGTCTGCCTACGCGCTTACCGTCTAAGTTGTTAAATCGCTTTGATATATTCATAGGTTGGTCTCCTTGTCATTAAATAAACACTCAACGCCACAACAGCCACTCCGCCTGCAATAAGCATAAGTTTTTGGTTCGGTTGCAGGTTTAGAATCGGTTTTGTTACCGGGTTTAGACTTGGGAATTTGTTTGGATTTTTTTTTTCGGGAACAGCAAACCGAAACTGCGTAATGTCGTAGCCAATCATTGAAAAGGCTTTCTCATAAGAGGAATTAGGTATTCTTCTATGGTCGGGCGCATTTTCCATTTGTGCAATTGCTTTGCAAAGGGCTATTAAAATCTCTTTGTTAAGTTGCCCGATGCGTGTATGCGGAGCGATGCCTGTCTGATTAGACACAAAGGAAATATAAACCCCTGTTTTGTTTTCAAAGGCAGGCGCCCACTTATTTATAAGTGCAGCAATAGAATTGTGTCCTTTCCTAAATTGAGAAACAATATTCCGCATCATTGCACGTATGCCATATTCTATACTTACAAATTGCTCAAAGCGTCCGGGTACGTTTCCGTGTACTTTCCCTTTCCAATTGTTCCCACTTTTTATAATGTTTCCGGGATTGTTGTTTCTTATTCCGATTGTGCTTTTTGTTCCTCTAAAATCCATTATTCTATTGTTATTGTATGGTTTATTCCAAAAGCCTTTACATCTACCTCATAAATCAGTTGCTTGTACAGTTCCGTAATGTCTCCGGTTGCGTTCATTAAGAAAGTTCCCGCATTCTTTACTCCCATTTCTAAGCGAGAGGGAGGGAGTGTATATTCTCCATTGGCAGGAAAAACAACATCTTTTGCGTTCACATTTGCGTCAGCAAGTAGGCGGTAGTGTTGGTCGTAGATGCGTACTTTCTTTATTGTGAATCCTCCAACGAGCAAACCAAAATCATATCCGGTAGTGTTTTTTAGTGCGATTTTTAGACGGAATGAAAGCAGCATTTTTTCTGCATCGTACTTGATTTTGTCAATGCTTTTAAATTTTACCTTAATTTCATCAAGGACCTTGCGTGCCACTTCTTGCTTGGAGTAGAAATATCCGACAACGCCGCCAAGGGCAGCCAAAATTCCGAATACAATTATTTTGCTTTTACTGTTCACTGTCATTTTTAAATAAATTCCCAATACTTTTAAATCGCCTACCTATCCAAGTGCGTTCTTTTTCCTGTGCTTCTTCTTTGATGCTGTCCTGTGTGATTTCGATATTAGACACTTCTAATTCGCTCTCCGGTATTAGTTTGATTTCTCCGCCTTTCTTTACTTTGGCATCATTGATACTGTTTTCAATCTTGTAAGTGTCCTTTAACGCCAATTTCTCAATCAATTTCATTTGACTGCTTGTAACTCGGTCTTGGCTTTTTATGATTTGTACGAAGTCTCTACTATCTGAATAGAGCGCGTAAACCATAAAAAACATAAGAACAACGAACAGAATAGGTGTGATATTCTTTATTATGGGATTCTTTAAAAAATTAAATATATTCATAGTTTCTTGTTTATTTTGGGTCGTATTCGATATGTATGTGATCTGATTCTAACACTACATCAAAATCAACCGTTAGGCGTTTTTTGATTTCTCTGTACACTTCCAACTTTTCTTGACTATCGAAATAGCGAGTACGTAAATCTACGGCGTTACCCTCGTAATGAATGCTATTTTTGCCGTGTCGGCTGTCGTTCATTGAGGTTATAACTAACTCTTTGCCGTGTCGTCTGTATATAGCATCTGCAACCATTACCGCAAGTAATATTTGCGGCTGCAAATCTTTGAGTTTTACACTATGCTTTAATCTCATTGTCTCGGTTAGTTATAATTTCACTTACTGATTTGCGTTTAAAAACAAAATCTAATACAGAAGTCAATATTTTTACTCCGTAAATCTCCTCGAAATTTTCGTCAAGACTTTTCACCTCTGTAACGCAGAGCAAAAGCACAACCAAGGTGCTAAGAGAAAAATTCTCGTACTTTATATTCACGCCCATATTTTCCATTATTGCCTCAAGCACCATAAAGGCAATAATAAAAATTACGTAGTCTGCACTTTTTGCCAATGTTTTTCTAAAACCTCCGCTTTTGATGTTTTTGTGGAGTTTTTCAGACTTTAGAAGTCGTCCTTCTCTTTTTTCGTTCTGAACATACTTTTTGATTCCAAAGCGCATATCTAACGCAACAAGAATAATTAGCCCCAAAATAGGGAATAACACTCTTAAAAATATGGAAAGTAGTATAGCGCCTGCGATGCACAAGGTTTTCCAAATTCCAAAATTCGTAGAATAGAACAAGATTACGGACCTTATATGTATTCCTGTATTCATATTTATTGCTTGTTTGAGTATTCACAGAGGGCTTCAAAAGTATAAGCCCTCTGTGAACTTCTTATTTATAGTATTTTAGTATAGGTCGTGCCAAGTTGAGCCGTCATAGCAGCGTAGTTTGTTGGTGGCATTGTCAAAGTATATGGTTCCTCTTTGGGGGTTGACAGGCGGGGAATAGGGGCGCAGTCTTATGTTTTTAAGATTTTTAAAATCTTCTAATCTTGCAAGAGTTCCAGTTCTAAAAGGAATATGAATAACGTGTGATGTGTTTTTTTCACCTTTGTCATATTTTACTAATAAAGACAACTTATTTCCATATCCGCCGCGAAAAACGATATTCCAAGGGGTCATTAAGAGTTCTTGGTCGCTGTATTTAATTCTAATTTTTTGATTCTTAATTTCAGTAAGCCAGTAGTCATCTTTTCTTCCGATGTGTATTTTGTCACTCGTTATTTTTGAGTAAGTCCCCCATTCTCCATCTACATGAAAGACTTTGGGCGAAATTTCACTACTGTTACCACTACCATCATTAAGTGTTATAGAATTATTACCTAATTCAACGTTTTTATGTGCTCCAGAATAAGGTACTAATTCATCAGAACTTCCGCCTGAGTTGATTTGAATGTTGCCTTTTTTGTCAGGTTTTTTTCCGTTAATTGTTTTTATTATTGTAGGAAATTCCTTTGCGACAGCCTTGCCATCTTCATCAAATCCTATAAATTCTGCATTTTTTAGCGAGGGGACTTGTAACCCGTCTTGTGTGTTTACCAACTGAGCCATTAAGGCAATATTTGATAAAATCAAAAGTAATGTGATTAAACTTTTTTTCATTTTTTATTCTTTTTTAGTTATGTTATCTCGTGTAAATAATTGGGATTACTTTAATAGTAGAATCGGACGAAAGGCGTACACTCTCCACATCTCGCAATCCTGTTTGTAGGACGGCATTTCCCTTGCTTTTTATTTTCCCTATATTCTCAACTTCAACCGTACCTACTCCTTTAACTTGAATGGCAAAAAGCATTGCAGAAGTTGGAAGTTTATAATTAACTGGTTCGTTTGGTTTGAGGGTAAGAGTTTTTCCATCTCTCATACCGGATTGTTTTTCAGTTCCTTCCGGTGTTTGTTTTGTAATGTTAATACCAAATTTTCCTATCATTTTTCTGTCTCCTTATTTTTCCCTGCTTTGTAAACAATCAACACCACTGCTGCGACCCCTGCACCTATCAACACCTCTTTTTTGTGCTTTTTCAGCCAACATAATAGGGGGCATTTGGATTTCTCGGGCGTAATTACCACTTCGGGCAACACCTTTGTATCTGTTTTCATTTGTATAGTTTTTGCCAAATCTTTACCCTTTACCCTCATAGTCTTGAAGCCTATGTAAGAAACTTCGTAATCGTCATTAGCGTAATAGTGAGGAATAACGAAAACACCGTTACTGTCGGTTACTACACCGTTGTTTTTTGTAATGTTTGTAATGTGTGCGCCCGGTAGCGGCTCTCCCATATCATCGAGAAGTTTTCCTGTAATTGGTTTTATCATAATTTTCTTGTTTTTTGGCAAACTACATTCATCGTAGAATCTTACTTGAATGTCTTTTGCCGTGTGTACTTTTGTTTCAGCATAAAGCCCCATTTTACTATGTCTCAATGTCATATCTCGAATGTTTTTAAAATCCAAATCCTGCTTCTGTTACCCATTTGTTTACGATGTTGTAACAAACGTCATCTTCTGAAATTTCTTCCTTTAACCAATACACTAAGTGCCGGTCTGAACTTAGTTTTTTGTCAAGCCAATTGTCCGCTCCAAAATCTCCATAGGGGCGCAACCCAAATTCTTTATAAACCATTAGGAAATCGGCTTTGTTTTGGATTCTCTCGAAAATCTCTTTGATGCGTTCTTCATCTGTTCCGAACCCCTCCATTGCATCATAAAGCCCTTGCGCCATTCTTCGCGCTTCTGACTTGGACAATGTGGCTTTTAAAATTTCCTGTTCCACTACTGCATCGGTAATTATTGCATCTCTTTTCGTTAAAAAGTCTTTTGCTTCTCCTGCGGTGTTGGTTATTCCGCTAAAAATCTTCTTTCCGGCAAAAAATAAAGCAGCGGCACCACCTATCATTAGTAGGGGAGGTAGTAAAGTCGTAAAAACTTCCGCGCCTTTTGCTGTTCTAACAATCTGCACGGCTTTATCTGCTTTTTCTTTTATTGCTGTGTTTTTATTTTCTGCCATTATTGTACTTTTTAAATTTTACCTAAATAGGATTTTAGTACTGCGAATTGCAGTGTGCTTTTTAGAAAGTTTTTCGCTTTCTCAGACTTGCTTAACTCTACAAGTCGCTCTAATACTATTAAATCCTGTTTTTCAAGTTCTTTTAACGCTTCTTCCTTTCGTAATTCTTCGGTGGTTTTTTCCATTTTATTTCTTCTTGTTTAGCAGTTCAACAATCGCCTTTACTAATTCGTCAGAATAGCCGTTAATTATCAAAGCCAACAGTTGCGCCTGTTCTTCGGTGCAGTCCGGTGTTTGGACATAGGCTACTAATTGCTGTTTTTGTGGGCTTAGGTCTGTCGCCGGTGCGCCTAATGCTCCCGCATTGCTTGGTCCTGCGAATTTCTCTAAAAGAGCACCCAAAGCAGGGGCAAAAGAGGGGAGTGCTTTCTGCAATCCGTCTGTTTCCCAAAAACTTTTGCGCTCTAAGCGGTCTTTTTCTAACTCTAATTTTCCACGCTCTTCTACTGTTTCGTATTTTAATTTTAAGGCTGCAAATTCCTCGTTTTTTGTGCGAAGTTTACTTTTTGCGTCTTTCAGTTCTTCTTTTAGTTCCTCGTGCCTATTTTTTAGGTCCTCATACCTAGTTGCCGTTACTTTATGTTCCAAGAGTTCGGCAGTTGCCACCGGAGTATAGCCTAACCCCATAGGCATAGCCGTTTGTGGCTGTGGTATTTGTGGCGTTTGTGGCGCTTGTGTGTGCATTGCTTCGTAATTTTCTTTTCGTGGTTCTTCGTTTCTTTTTGTGATTTTTATGCTAAACTCCCTTACAGTATGATACGTAGTTTCCGAGCCACTTCCGTAGCATTTTCGTAAGGAAATTGTAGCATTTTCAGTAAACCCTTTATCGGGTAAACTTCTTAGTAAATTGGAAACTGAACCATATTCAGAATTTATGTCAGAAAGCAAAAAAGCATAACGCATTGTATTTGCGTTTTTTTTGCGCAATCTCAAACTTCCGCAAGAGACGCTAATGGCATTTCTGCTGTTTTCTGATAAAAATTGCTCTATTTTATTGGTTAGATTTTCCATAAATTATTGTTTACATTCCGGTACTTCTTCTACAATGTATCGGATAAATGCTTTGTTTGATTGTTTTTCGTCTTTCTTAAATCTCAACTTAAATTCAGTATTTACCAACGCTATACGTGATTCTACGTAAAAGGCTTCGCCGGGTAGTATTTCTTCTTTCGTAACATCGTCAATTACCAATGTGGAAGTTCCTGCATTCTTAATTGACAAGTGGCGAATACCCAAACCGCCCGACATTAGAATAAAATCAAGCGAACTGTCTTTCGATACCGTTGTACTGATTAGTTTACCTTTCATTTGTTGTTATTCTTTGGTTTCAATGATGAAAACAAGTTGTGCTAAAAAATCCTCTGTTAAGGCTTCTTTTGCGTGAGCATTCACAAAAAAACGATTGTTCTCTGTTGGGAAATTCAACTGTTTTACTCCCTCAAAGTAGCCGCCGCCTTTGTGTTTGTAGTCTCTAAAGTCCGTAGCACTTACTACATCGCCGCTTTGTGCGTCTTGTACGCCTACTTCTACCAATGTGGAAGGTGTTTCGTTTTTTATCGGAAGAATGTACAAACCAAGACATTTGCCTTCCGGTAATGAAATAGAATCTGAAAAAGCATCGCTGTTTTGTGCTATTTCAATATCTACTTTTCTGTATAGAATATTAGATTTCATTTTTTGTTTTTGTTTAAAGTTTTCAAATGAATACGGCAACTGCAACTACTACTGTTGCCGTATTCTGAAAAAACCACTTAAAAAAATTAGAATACTAACTGCTATCGCTTAGAGTAAGTCTCAAATCCTTTTAACAAGACACGAATGTAAGATTTCTTATCTCCTTCGGTCTTAATTGATGTTCCGCTTGGGAACTCAATAGACATTTCTACTTGATGCTCCGGCTCAATCAATGCAAATGCACCTAATGCACGGTAGTAATTGTCGCTTTTCTTAGCATTTTGAATTGCTGAGATTGGCAACTTTACAATCACCTCATTCTTTTGGCGTACTACCAAAGTTGCATTTTCCAACTGTGCAGGCAACTCATCTCCGTAAGAAACATTGTACGGCTTTGTGCCACCATTAGCAGTACCATACTGTACTGTTACGTCAGAAATAGCGAAAATTCTACCTTTCTGTAAACGGTTTCCGTCAAAGTTTGTTACCCCTTTTTCTTGTACAGTACTACCGCCCAAAAGGTCTTGTGTTCCGCCTGCGGTGATTACTCCTTGTACATACAATTCGCTTGGTGTTGGCTTTAATTTTCCAATTTCCCAGCCAAAACCTTTTCTTGCATTTTGCTCTCCTAAGAATGTTGCTACTTGTACGTAGTCTTCCTTATTACTAAATGGATTCATAATTTGTTTTTGTTTTTAATAAATTCTACTTTTTTGTTTTTCTTTCTCTGTTCTCTTTACCGCTTAGACTGCTGAAAATTCTGCAATCTCTGCGTTTGGGTTTCCTAAAAATTCTTGCTCTTCTTTCAAAAATTCGTAATCCTCTACACTTGGAGCATTAAGAGCGCTTAAATCCTCGTTTGCGTAAATGATGATAGGCTCATTTTCCATTGGGCAACCCATACCAAAGGCTTGCTTAATGGTTTTGTTTTCTGTTTTCTCTACAAAGGACTTAATCAAGTACCCTGCCTGCGTAACACTTGCACCAAGCGCAACGTTTTGCAACGTTTTGTTTTTTACAAGTCCTGCTGCCAACAACGGTAATACGGTAAGTATTCCGTGCTTCATTTTGTCGTTTTTGAGCGGGATAACTCCTGCACCCACTCTGCTTACTACCGCTCCGGCAATCATTCCGCCTACGGTAACAGCACCTTCTTTCACTTTCTTTTGGTTGAAATTCATAATCTAAAAATTATCGTTTGTTATTGCTTTTCTTCTTGTTTTTGTTCACAAAGTAGTAGGCTAATGCGCTAATTGCTACAACTCCTACCCCCACACCAACGTATAAAACGGTGTTGTCCTTGGGTTTTTGTTGCTGTTGGTTTTGCATTATTGCCATTTGTAGCATTTGCAGCATTTGTTCGTTGGTCTTGCCCTGTTCTTCTGCTTGCTTTTTAAGTTCCGCTCTTACGTCAATTTGCTCTCCTGTTTGTGGGTTTTGCACAAACACAGGCTGATTTCCTTTTAGAGCAGCGATAACATTTGCCGCTGACGAGCCGAGATTTACTAATAAATTACCGACCATTCCGACCTTATTCCAGCCGTTTCCTTTTTGCTTTGTAATTATAGGCGTTGAAGGAACAGAAGGAGTAAAACCTCCTGTTGGTGGTTTTAGTCCCGGTGTAAAAATTGGGTCTCCGGGTTTCCAACCGTTAGGGTCGTATGTTAGCCCCGGCCTAAATCCTAATCCGTTTATAGTTAATACTGGTTCCATTGTGTTTATTTGTTTTTATTGTTTTTCGTTGTTATTACTGATGCAGCAATTAAAAGAATGGCAACACCGCCTGCGATAAATAGCGTAGTATGGTCTTTCTTTTTGGGCATTGTATCCACATACTTGTTAAATATCATTGCGCGGGTAAATGCGTCATTTGCTTCGTTTCTTTTTCTTGCTGCCTCGAATTTTTCACGTTCAAGGGCTATTTCTTCTTTCGTCTTATTTACAACCGTAGTAGAGGGGGTGTATATTTGAGGATTTTGCGCATTGGCGGCTGCTTCGCTCATCTTTACGGTGCCGTAAATACTTGCACCTGAGTTGGCAACGTCCAATCCTAAATTTATCCACTTTGCTACGTTTGAAAAACTCATAATCCTTAAATCGTTACTTTTTTACTTGCTGTTTGCTTTCCCTTTTTCTTAGAGGGAATTAAAAACCACGCCGCTAACGCCATGCCGCCTATTAGTAGTATTTTGTTTATTTTCTTTGGTTGTGCTTTTGGCATTTGTGGCGCTACTACTGTGGGCGTTTGCGTTGTTGTTTTTTGTGATGTCGGCGTAACCACTTTATCGGTTATTGGTCCCGTCTTTGGTCGTTTTGGGCGAAAATAACCCGTGTTTCCCCCTATGTTCATAAGACAATCCGGACAACCTCTTCCGTCAATAACCATATCTTTCACATCCGTATCAGGCAAATAAGGGTAAGGCATTGGTGTTGGAGCCGGCATAGGCTTTGGTTGTCTTGGAATTGGTCTTGCGGAAATCAATTCCGAAACACGCCTTTCACCCGGCTGTGTGATTCTGTGATATTCTCCTCCTTGGCGATATCTTAATTCTTCCTCCAACCCTCTTTTGATTTTATGTCTTCTAAAAAAACTCATTACATTTTGTTTTTAAGTAAATAAACTCCTGCTGCTGCTAAAACTCCCATTATTAGCGTGTTTTCATCTAATCCTGCCAAGTTTTTCGCTTCGGCTGCTTTTGCTGCCTTTGCTTCCTGTTGCAAACGCAATTTTTCGGCTTCTCTGCGCAGTATTTCGGCTTCTTTTTTTGCTTTTATCTGCGCCTTTACAGTAGTAATCTGTTTTTGAAGTGCGGTTATTTTCTGATTCAACGCATCGACACGTTTTCGGAGTAGTGGTAAATACTCTTTGTGTCGGCGCATCTGGTTTTCGTATTTCTCTTTTGCTTCGCCAAGTAATCTTTCGGCTTCTTTGAGTTCACGCCTTGCGTTTTCGGCATTTCGGTTTGCGCCTCTACAAAAAGCACCTAATCCTTGCACTGCTGCCAATTTTTGGATTTGTTCAAGTTCTACGGTAAGGCGTTTTACTTCCTGTTTTTTCGCTTTTTCTAAGGCTTCGTATTCTTGAATTTCGTGCTGTAGTGGCGAGTTAAGTAAGCCTGCATACTTCGCATCATATTCTTTCCTTTTTGCGGTGGCTGTTCTTGCTGCCGAGCGGGATTTTTCCGCTTCATTGTTTCCTGCGCACCAGTGGCTACCTGTTAATTTGCCCCAAAAACCGCCAAGTCCTTGTTCTGTGCCATAAACTGTATCAAATTCTACCATTCTTAAATATTTTAATTGCTGCAAAAGTTCCTACGCCCAACAATCCTATTTGAATAAATTGCTTTTCCTGCTCGTGCTTTTGCACTATCTTTAAATTCTCAATTCGCTTTGCATTCTTAATTTTTTCAATAGCAATAGTTCTTTCTAAACGCTTTTGAAATTCGGCATTTGCCAAAATATTTGCATTCTTTTTTATGGTAGCATCTCTTTTAAGGGCTTTTTTATAGTTGGTATCGTATTTCAGATATATTTTGTACAATTCTGCCTGATATTCTTCCTCAAATTCGTGTTTTTCGTACGAATAAAGGACCATATTTGTACGTAGTTCCTTTATTTTTCCCAACACAGGCAGCACTGCGTTTTTATAAGCATTTGCAATTCGGCTACTGTAAGTATTCTTTAAGTAGAATACATTTTCACGTAGCCATTTATCCATATCGTATTCGTAGGGATAAATGGGTTTTATAGCCTCTTCTTCAAATTTGGATATTTTTACTTGCCTGTATTTTGCGTCTATTGGATTGCGTGCATTAGGCACTACAAAATACAGCGTGCGTTCACTGGTAGAGGTAACAGGGTAATACTCCGTTACTTGGTAGTCGTTTGTCTTTTTAAAGTCTTCCCAAAGGTTATCCACTGCATCACGAACGCCGACAATTGTGTCTTTTACAGAAGCCAAAGAGGCTTTGCTACATTTGTTGCCGTTGTGTATTTTCAACTCATTTAGATAGTGCGCAACGCCTAAATGCACCTCTTTGAATAGATAGTTAAAGCGGTGTTGCACTTCTACGTGATTCTTGTAAGCAAGGGCAGTGTCAAGTTCTTTGAGTAGATTATTCATTTTGGGAATAAACTTGCTACTCATATCCGCTTGAATATCTTGCGGATAGTATAAAGAGGTTTCACAAGGGTCGTAAATAAACTGCATATAAAGGCTCACAAGTAAGCCTATGACTGCCACTACTGCGCCCACAATAGGCACGGCAGCAGCAAAAGCAGAAGCGCCTGCGGCAGCGGCTGCACTACTTCCGGCTATGCCTCCGTAAATAGCAGCCGCAGCGCCTGCGGTTTCTGAAATTACAAACTTTTCATTGTCGCCAATACCTAACCCCATAGGCTTGAATAGGTTGTACTTTTTACCATTCAAAGTAATTTCCGTAGCAGTGGCGGAAAAGGTTGCGGGTTCGTTCAGTTCATCGAGTGCCTGTATGTGTAGGCGCAAAGCCTCTAAATCTGGATTGTATGGCTGTTGCTTTTGTAGGGTGTTGAGTAGCGAAACTATGTTTTTAGTCGCCTGCTTTTTTATTCTTTGCGTTTTTGCGGACATTTTACGCACTACCGGTGCGGGTGCGCCAAGTCCTTGACTACTTACAAAAGTGTCGTCTTTTTCTGTGAAATTGATTTCTTTTGTGCCTTGCGGTACGGTCCCGTCTATTATGTAATATCCCTCGGATAAATCTCCTCCAAACTTCGGCACTACAATATAAACGTGTGTATAAGCATCGGGGGCGATTGCTTCCTGCTTTATTCTGCGGAAATAGTGTGGAATCTCCAAATTTTGCAGAATAGTAGAGCCGAAAATACTGTAACTTTTGCAATCCGTACCCTCTTTCCTATTTGCCCAAGTGGACGCAGGACTGCGCAAATTTTGGCTTTCTACGTCTAATTTGTATTGTATGTGATTGTAAAGAAAATCGTGTATATTTCTGCAAGTTTCAGCAATGGAAGGGGCTTTCAGTTTTGGTGCTAATTTTTGCGCTTGTTTTTTGTACTTTACTGCCCAAAACACCATATTTTTAACGGCGACTTCGGTGTCTCCGTCTGCAAGATGAGAAACAACGCCACTCGCTGGCGGAATTAGCGCATTGTACGCTTTCCCGTCAGCGAGTGTTCTGTGTAACTTCCCATTTATGTCTCTTGCGCTGTTCATTGCAAAAGACAAAACTATTCTATGTAGGGATACGGTGGGGCGTGATTGG
>PDWI01007691.1_pt1 | contig 12934 bp, 10 predicted proteins | sample 1430891 | NCBI WGS metagenome assembly PDWI01 (sample SAMN01162508, study PRJNA174530) | Oral metagenome, whole genome shotgun sequencing project. | biome: Marine environment; feature: Marine mammal; material: Swab sample of the gingival sulcus; isolation source: swab sample of gingival sulcus... | reverse complement strand
TTTTGGCTATCTTGTGTCTTTAACATTGCGTGGACCGTTGTGTTTTCTTATGAAATCATTTGGCTTTCGGCAATACTTATAGTATGTATCCTTTTTTTTGCCTTTGCCATCATGATTCGCTTGAAGAAAATGGGACGCCATAAGAATGGTATATTTGATCTCGCTTTTGGTCTCTACGCTGGATGGTTATCAATCGCCTCAGTAGTCAATGCTGTTGCCTTTTTAGTTTCTATTAACTTTCGTTTCTTTGGTAACAGAGAATTATTTGACTCGGTTATTTTATTAGTCTTTATCATACTGATAGCGAGTATACAGAAACTACATCATAATCCATTTTATAATATGGCCATTATTTGGGCCTTTATTGGCATTCTTGTGCGATATTCAGCCGATATTTTTGTCAGTCCAAAACTTATCATCATCCTAGCAGGAATCGTTACTCTTTTACTCGTTGATATTATAGTTACTATAAGAAAAATGGAATTTGAATGTTAATAGCAGAGGAACAACAATTATTTGTGCTTTCTCCATTTTTCATATACATTATAGGGTATATATGTTATAATCATAATGTGAATTTCATAAGGAGGTGATACTATTACTATAGATACTATGCAAATTCTAGTTTTTATAGCTATAGCTTTTGTTAGTTTAATAGCTGGATATATATTAAGGCGTTTTATAGCAGAAAAGAAGATTGTATCAGCAGAACATAAAGCAAGAGAGATTGAAAAAGATGCGACAACAAAGGCAGAGACATTAAAAAAAGAAGCATTATTTAGTGCAAAAGAAGAAATACATGCATTAAGAACAAATTTAGAGAAAGAAACTAGAGAAAGAAGAGCGGAACTTGCGCGACACGAAAGACGAAATTTATCAAAAGAAGAGGCACTGGACACAAGGCAAAACGATATTGATAAAAGGGATAGAGAATTACATAATCTAAGTAAAAAGCTATCAAAAAAAGAAAAAGCGCTAGTTACAAAAGAAGAACAGAAACAAAAAGAATTGGAGAGAATTGCTTCACTAACAAAAGACGAAGCAAAGGAGGTTTTACTAAAAGAAGTTGATAAAAACCTAGTGAGAGAAAAAGCGGTTAGAATCAGAGATATGGAAGAAGAGATTAAAGATAATGCAAAAAGAATGTCTCAAAAAATTCTAGCGAACACCATTGGCTCTATTGCGCCTGAGTTTGTGGCTGAGAGTACGGTTTCCGTTGTCAATCTACCAAATGATGATATGAAGGGTAGAATCATTGGTCGAGAGGGAAGAAACATTAGAGCGTTTGAAAAAGAAACGGGAGTAGACTTAATCATTGATGATACGCCAGAAGCTGTTGTGTTATCATGTTTTGACTCAGTTAGAAGAGAGATTGCTAAAGTTGCACTAGAAAAACTTATTTCAGATGGTAGGATCCATCCTACTAGAATAGAAGAAATGGTAGTAAAAGCAACCGAAGAGATAGAGCAGAAGATGAAAGAAGAAGGTAAGAATGCCATCTTTGAACTGGAGATTAACAAAGTTCATCCGGAGTTAATACGATTACTAGGAAGTCTTCAATTTAGAACAAGCTATGGACAAAATCAACTTCAGCATTCCATTGAAGTGGCGAAAGCTGCTGCACTGATTGCGAAAGAATTGGGTGTCAATGCTAAGATAGCAAAAAGAGCGGCGTTATTCCACGATATCGGTAAGGCCATTGATCAATTTACCGAAGGAACGCATATTGAGCTTGGTATGATGCTTCTTAAAAAGTATGGAGAAAACGAGCAAGTTATCCATGCGATGAGTACGCATCATGGTGATTATGAACCGAAGACGATTGAAGCAATCATCGTAACTGCTGCGGACGCAATAAGCGCTGCAAGACCTGGCGCAAGGCGAGAAACGATTAATAATTATGTGAAACGTCTTGAAAGTTTAGAAAAAATTGGAAATTCATATCCAGGTGTTGAAAAGTCATTTGCCATTCAAGCGGGTAGAGAACTTAGGATAGTGGTTTATCCTGAGAAAATATCAGATGATCAAATGTTACTACTTTCTCATGATATCAGTAATCAGATTCAAGAAGAATTGGATTACCCAGGACAAGTAAAAGTCCATGTTATCAGAGAGTCTAGAGTGGTATCATACGCTAAATAATAAAAAAGGAGCCATTAAGTGCTCCTTATTTCTTTTCCAGTTCTAATATTGCCGTTGTTGATAATAGGAGTATGATTAGCAAATTGAGTGCGCCACTCCCTAGTGGATCCATACTTAAAGACAACGCATTGTTTACCATATGGGCGATAATTGTTATTAGTATGTTATTGGTTTTGGCGTAGATATAGCCCAGTAGTATGCCAATGAAGAAGGCATATATAAATTGATATATGTTTGCATGGAATATGCCAAATAATACCGCTTGTATTATAATGGTATTTCTAACAGTAGTTACTTTTGTTAATTCAGTAAAAATAATACATCGAAAGATGATTTCTTCAATGATGGGCGCAGCGATTACCACGGCAATAAATACTATTATGGCGTCTTCTGATTTTATATAATTCGATATGTCTTCTGATATGTTTTGAATACTAGGAAATATCGCTACCACCGCTAACATAACAATTGAACTTATGAAGATGGTTAAGAACCCACTACTAAGAGAGAGGTTAACATCTTGTAAGCTTAGTCGCCTCACATGATGTCTTAAATCCCGAAACAGCAGTAGATAGACGATGAGTGATATTAGAGCGCCTATAGATAGTGCTATAAGGCCATTGGTTACCTTGAGATATTTCACAAGTACTACTTGTACGATGACATAAAATGACATATAAAAAATTGTTTTTAAGATGGCAATTACATATTTCATACCTATAGTATACCACATATTATCCCCTTTATTTGACAATAAAATATTGTTAGAGTACAATACGGTAAGGAGGCATTATGAATTCAAACGACGATATGTTGTCCATACTATTAAAACATCCTTTTTTTCGAAATCCCAATCATTATTATGTTAGAAGGATTACGCTTATTAAATATCTTAAGAAAAAAGGGTTTCATGTCAGTGGTAATAATTTTAGTGAAGAACTCGATAAAGTACTCCTAGGTATTCATGGTGTCAGCAGAGCTGGCATAGATGGCTATAGTTTTAAGAAAGAATAACATGAAAATAACAAAGAAAATAGATGAAATACGAAACAAACCAGCTAAAATATTAGTGTATGGTTTTTTTACAATAATAATAATAGGTGCGATACTTCTTAGTATGCCTTTTTCATCAGCAAGTGGTGAATTTACCCCTTTTGTTGATGCACTCTTTACGTCTACTAGTGCGGTGTGCGTAACGGGACTTGCGGTGGTTACCACATCATCGTATTGGTCTCCCATAGGTCATGTCATTATCATCGCGTTAATACAGATTGGTGGACTCGGTATCATGACAATAGCGACAGTAGGTACGATTTTTGTTGGAAAAAGAATAACGCTTAAGGGAAGAATCGCTATGAAAGACTCCCTTAATGTGGATAGCATATCGGGGGTCGTAAAGCTTACGAAATCGATTTTTTTAATGACTGTTATCATTGAAGTGCTGGGTGCTATCAGCTTATCGTTTAAGTTTATACCGGAATACGGAAGATTAAAGGGGATATGGTATAGCATTTTTCATTCCATTAGTGCCTTTTGTAATGCTGGTTTTGATATTGTTGGTGCAAGCTCACTCGCGCCTTATCGGTTAAATTTACATGTCAATATTACGATCATGCTACTGATCATTCTCGGTGGTATCGGTTTTAGCGTAATTTCCGATGTATTTAGTTTTAAAAGGTCAAAGCATACACTGCACACACGATTTGTGTTGCTATTAACGATGATACTTATCGTGTCGGGTTTTGTACTATATTTCGCATTGGAATATACTAATCCAAATACGATTGGTAATCTTCCACTGCTTGATAAGGTGAAGGTAGCTCTTTTTGAGTCAGTCACTACAAGAACAGCTGGTTTTAGCACGATAGATCAAGCTAATTTAAGACCACCGTCAAAAATAATCACGAATCTTCTTATGTTTATTGGTGGTTCTCCTGGTGGAACAGCAGGAGGGGTTAAAACGACAACGATAGGCATCATTCTTTTAAGTGTGATTGCCATCATCAAAGGCTCAAAAGATATCAATATATTTCGATATCGGATTTCAAAAGGGCTTGTTAGCAAGGCGGTAACGGTCTTATTTATAGGAATTACAGTTGTCATTGTAGGAATCATTTTACTTAGTATAACGGAAGTCGGTAAGGATTTGACGGATTTAGTATTTGAGGTCTTTAGTGCTTTTGCAACCGTGGGGCTGTCAACGGGGATTACTTCTTCGCTTAGTTTAGCAGGTAAGCTTATCATTTCTGTCATCATGTTTTTTGGTAGAGTAGGACCTTTGACGATAATTATTGCTCTGGCATCTAGAGCAGAGAGCAAGAACTTGATAAGATATTCTAAAGGTAAAATAAGTATAGGGTAGGTAAATATGAAACAATTTTTAATTCTTGGTGCAGGTAAGTTTGGTTCAAACATGGCAAAAAAACTGTATGAATTAGGTCAAGAAGTGATGGTTATGGATGTCGATGGTGAAATCATCCAATCGCTCAATGAACATGTCACTTATGCTGTTCAAGGGGATGTGACAAATGAAGCAAGCTTAAGGGAATTGGGTGCTCAAAACTTTGATGTTGTCGTAGTAAGTATCGGTAATAATATACAAGCATCCATTATGGTAACGCTATTACTAAAAGAGATGGGCGTACAAAAGATCATATCAAAGGCGGTGAATCAACTTCATGCGAAAGTGCTATACCGAATTGGTGCGAATCGGGTTGTTTTCCCAGAACAGGAGACGGCTATTCGAATCGCTCAGAATCTCGTTACGAACAATATATTTGATTTTATCAATCTATCATCTGAACATTCTATTGCAGAAATTGCTGTGAAAGATGATTGGATTGGAAAGAGCATACTTGAGCTAAATCCTAGAGCAAATTATAACATCAATATTATTGCAATCAAAAATGGCGTAGATACGGATATTACAATAAAGCCGGGTAGAATCTTAAAAGAAGGCGACGTCCTTCTTGTACTTGGTACAAATGATGATATAAAGAAGATAGAGCATGTCTAAGCGAATAGAATCGAAGGCAAACGAAACGTATAAATGGATTGCTAAAATAATCAAAAAAGGGCCCCATTCGGGCTATTTTGTGGTGGAAGGTCGACGAGCGGTTGACCAAGCGCTGTTGAATGGAGCAAAAGCAGAGATTATTGTGGGAACGGAGGAGAATGAGATACTCGATTATACCATCTCGCCGACACTTTTTCATAAGTTAAGTGCGGTTAAAAATCCTCAAGGAATACTTGGTGTCTTTCAAATTCCAACGCAAGCAGTTCAACAGGCGAGCAAGTACCTTGTGTTAGATAGAATAAGTGATCCTGGTAATCTGGGGACAATACTTCGAACCGCGTTAGCATTTGATTACACTAACGTGTTACTGACAAAGGGGAGTGTATCCATCTATAATCCAAAAGTGATTCGAAGTTCTCTTTCCAGTGTACTAAGTATGAATATTACAGAAAATGTCTCAGAAGAAGAGCTAGAGAAGATACTAAAGGATCGGTTTACGATTGCCGCAGAACTGAAGAATTCAGTTAATTTTCGAAGCGAAAAATACAGTCAAGATGTCTCAATAATAATAGGTAATGAAGCCAATGGCATATCAAGTAACATACTAGCACTAGCTGACCGACTGGTTCATATCCCTATGAGTCATTCGATGGAGAGTCTGAATGCAGCGGTTGCAAGCGCTATACTACTTGAGTATTTCTATAATATATGATAAAATTGAGTTGCTGTGAAGGAACATAGTAAGCCTACAACTATTTTTTTAAGAGAGTAAATGGGTGGTGAGAAATTTACAAAAATAAAGGCTGAATTCACTCTGGAGCATTTCTACAAAAGAACGGATTGCTACGTTATAGGCTTATAAGTGATAGTAGAACTATCAATTGGGTGGTACCACGGAAATTTTCGTCCCATAGGGGGCGTTTTTTATTAGGAGAAATGATGAAGGAAAAATTATTAAACATATTGCGTGATTTTCGACAGGAAATCGACTCTGCTAATTCGCTGGAAGAGGTGGAAACAATACGAGTGGCTTATCAAGGCAAGAAAGGCCATTTAAAGACCATATTAAAGGATATGGGAAAACTCTCAAAGGAAGATAAGCCAGTAATTGGTAAACTTGCTAATGAACTACGAGACGAAATTGACGCTACGATATCTCAGAAAGTAAAAGAGATAAAGCAATTGAACATGAAACAAAAGATGGAGAGCGAATACATAGATATCACCCTCCCTGGTAAACGACAGAAGTTTGGTGCAATTCATCCTACGAGTAAAATCATCAAAAGACTCATCGATATCTTCTATCGCATGGGATTTGAATTAACCGATGGTCCAGAAATAGAGAGTGTTTATAATAACTTTGATGCGCTTAACGCACCGAAGTCGCATCCTTCTAGAGATAAAAGTGATACCTTTTACTTTGATGAAGAGACGATACTAAGAACACATACGTCACCAATACAGATAAGGACCATGAAGCGATTAAAACCACCTATTAGGACAATATCAATAGGTAGGTGTTTTCGAAATGATGAATTTGATTCGACCCACTCTCCAATGTTTTATCAGATGGAAGGTCTTGTGGTTGCAGAGGGCGTGACCATGGCTAATCTAAAAAGTACCCTTGATACATTTGCTAGAGAACTCTTTGGGGAAGGAACGAATACCGTTTTTAGACCTCATAATTTTCCGTTTACAGAGCCAAGCGCTGAAGTTGATGTCACCTGCTTTAAATGTAAGGGGGAGGGATGTAAATTCTGTTCTCATACAGGTTATATCGAAATCCTTGGCTGTGGTATGATACATCCCAATGTATTAGAAGAGTGTGGCATTGATTCTGAAAAGTATACAGGATTTGCCTTTGGTATGGGCATTGATCGCATTACCATGATGAAATATGAAATAGAAGATATTAGACGACTTTATGAAAATGACGTTAAGTTTTTAGAACAGTTTAGGAGGTAGTATGTTAGCATCAGTACAATGGATAAATGAATATACAGATATTTCTGAGGTAACAATATCTGAATTCGCTAACAAAATGACAATGAGTGGCACAATGGTGGAGAAGATTACGAACTATAGTGATCGAAACACTGGCATTTTGATTGGTCGAATAAAAGACATAAAAAAACATGATAACTCCGATAAACTACGCATTGTTACCGTGGATGTTGGGAAGGACTTAACCATAGTAACGGGAGCGCCAAATGTTGAACGAAACGCTTTTGTAGCACTTGCCGTTGTAGGCGCAACACTTGGTGATAAGGAGATTACGAAAACGACTCTACGAGGCGTTGAGAGCGAAGGAATGCTTTGTAGTTACGAAGAGCTTGGTTTTAATAAAAGCGTCATTTCAAAAGACGATGAGAATGGCATTATCCTACTAAAAGGTGATTACCGAGTAGGCGATGACTTCTTTAAAGCTACCGGACTTGATGCTAGTTCAGTGGAATTTGAACTGACATTCAATAGGCCAGATTGTATGTCGATGATGGGGCTAAGCTATGAGGCGATGGCTACATTCGATAAAAACATGAAGCCATTTGAAAGCTATAAGGGGACAATAGGAACAACGTGCAGCATAACGACAGATAACGACATCTGTTCTACCTATTTAGCTATTCGACTTGATAATGTAACGATAAAAGAGTCACCAGATGATGTAAAACATCGACTGATGTTATCGGGTATTCGACCAATAAATAATGTGGTAGATCTTACCAATTATATTATGATTGAAACAGGAAACCCACTGCATGCTTTTGACCTTGACAAACTGGGTTCAGCCATAGAAGTAAAAAGAGCAAACAGTTGTACCTTCACCACACTTGATGGTGTGGAACGAAAGCTAACGGAAGAAGACATTGTTATTACGAGTGATAACGAGATCGTAGCACTTGCTGGTATTATGGGTGGTCAAAATACAGAAGTTGATCATTCAAGTAAAAATATATTGATTGAAATTGCGAATTTTGATAAAGATAGGATCAGAGCAACAGCGAAGAGATTATCGCTCATTAGTGAGTCGTCTCAACGATTTCAAAAGGGGCTAGATAACGCGAGAGCACGACTTGCGGCTAAGCGAGTTCTTGACTTACAAGAGCACTTTGGAATAGATGCTAGCGTGAACGGGGTTAGTGGCGTGTACACGGAGGATAAAGAAGTAAGCATTGAGCTTAGAGTACAGCGAGTAAATGCTGTTCTTGGAACGAGCCTTTCACCCAATGAGATAAAAACAATCCTGAATAAACTATGGATTACATGCGAAGGAAGTGATGTGCTTCAATGCACAGTTCCAACCTTTAGAGGAGACTTAGTAAAAGAAATTGATTTAATAGAAGAAGTTGCAAGGCTATATGGTTATAATAATATCGCTTCAAACCCACTAATACCGGTTAAAGCGAAAGAATTAACACCGTACTATCGCTTTGAATACCAGCTTAGAGATGCGCTTTGGGCTAGAGGGGTTTCTGAAATGCTGAACTTTTCATTTGTATCCAAGTCGTCTATCGATAAGATGGGTCTTGCTAGTGAACAGTCATTTCAATTAATAAATCCTCTTGGCGAAGAGTTCTCATACATGAGGCCAACTCTTTTATTAAATGCGATTGATATACTCAAGAAAAATGAGAGAGTAAACAACCGCAATGTACGACTATTTGAAGTTGGTAATATCTTCAGTGACACCTTTGATTTAAATGAAAAACGCATGATGAGTATTGCTTGTTATGATGATATGGATTTCTTACAGTTTAAAGGGTTAATAGAAGACGTGTTAGAAGAAGCCGGTCTAGTAGGTATGAAATATAAGAGATCGGACAATGCGTACTTCCATCCTGGAAGAAGCGCAGGTATGTATTTAGATCATACAAAGATAGGTGAATTTGGTGAACTTAATCCATTTGTGAGGGAAGAAAATGGGATCAAGAGCACGGTATACTTAGCGGAAATTGATTTAGGCGTTGCTAGTACTTTTTATAACGACCGATCGAGTTATGAAATCGTTAGTGCTTATCCATCCATCACACTGGATATATCACTTATGGTGCCACCGGATGTGACACATGAAATGATTGAAGAAACCATTCTATCGAATGGAGGACAATATCTGAAAGAAGTAGAGCTATTTGATATATATGTTGGAAGCGATTTTAAACCGGGTTATAGAGCGCTTGCCTATAAGATGGCATTTAATTCGAAAGAAAGAACGCTAACAGATGATGACATTTTACCAATGTATGATAAAATAGTATTAGAATTAAACAATTCACTCAATGTAAATAGGAGGGATCAATGAGCAAATCTGTAAAATTAGTTGTCGATGGTGTTTCGCTCTCAATGGTAAGTGATGCACCAAAAGAACATGTTGAAAAGGTGAATAGTTATGTAAACGATGTCATTAATAGTATAAAAGGAAAGAATAACTCTTTAAACTCTATTAATGCGTATCGATATACTATGGTTTATCTTGCGGACCAAGTAATTGAAATGAAAGAATTGGTTGATATTGATGGACTAAAAAAGAATGTTTCTGATAATGAAATAAAGGACTTAAGGAGAAAGACGCAACTACTTCAAGAAGACAATCAAGAGCTTATGGCAAGGTTGAACCATTTACAAATGGTATTAACCGAAAAATCAAAAAAAATTGAGGCGCTTCAAAGAAAATAATGATGACAGAAAATATAGTGAAAAAATTAGAGTTTGATAAACTCCTTCAGGACATTATGGAGTATATGCCATCGGACGTAGTAAGGGAGGAGTTTAGAAAACTAGGTTTTGCAGAAAACAAGATAGAACTTAAGGATAGGCATAATAAACTTGGTGAGTTTATGAGCTTTTTAGTACGCCATTCTATGGTTCCGTCTGGTCCTATAAAAAATATAAAAGATATCGTATTGCGATTATCGAAAGGGGGAGTTCTTGACATCTACTCACTCCTTGTTTTGATGGATAATTTACGCACGCAGAGAGGATTAAAAAACTATCTAAAAGGTGCGGAAGATTATCCTATTATTTTGTCCTATGAAAATGAGATAATAGACTTGTATCCTATCGAAAAAAAACTAGATAATATCATTGAAGATGGGGAGAACTTGAAGGATACAGCGTCGAGTGAATTGCTTAAAATCAGAAGAACGATTGAGCGTAAAGAATCAAAAATAAGAGACCGCATAAAGCAGCTATCTATTGATAAGAGGACCTACCTTCAGGATGAATTAGTAACGATACGTAATGACCGGTACGTTCTGCCAGTAAGAAGTGAACATAGAAAAAAAATTCCTGGCATGATTCATGATAAGAGTGCTACGGGCTCAACGCTTTTTATTGAACCAATCGAACTGATTGAACTCAATAATGATATTAAAAATTTACTGATAAAAGAGAGTGAAGAAGTTCAAAGAATCATTCAAGCGGTTTGCGATTATATAAGGGATTATTCGGATGAAATCCTATCTTCTCAAGAAGCAACTAACACAGTGTATATGTTGTTATCTATTGCGAGATATTCACTGGATACAAGTTCTAGCATTGCCGAGACAAAAGATACAATACATATGATAGAAGCGAGACATCCGTTCATTGATAAAAAGGAAGTCGTTCCCATCAATATGACATTTGGTGCGAAGGAGAGAGTTCTTGTTATTACAGGACCTAATACGGGTGGAAAGACCGTTACCCTAAAGACGGTGGGTCTATTTGCACTAATGCATCGCTACGGTCTTGCGCTGCCACTAAAGAGTGGTTCTAGTATGCGTTTTTTTGAAACCGTGTTTGTTGATATCGGTGATGAACAGAGTATCGAGCAGTCACTATCTACGTTTTCATCTCACATGAAAAATATCATATATATTTTGGATCATGCGGATGAAAAAAGCCTTGTGCTATTAGATGAAATTGGTGCAGGGACGGACCCGACAGAGGGAGCTGCCATCGCAATGGCGGTGCTCAGTAGACTAAAAGATAAGGATGCCTTTGTCTTTTCGACATCGCACTATTCTCAGGTAAAAGAATATGCTTTAGCGAATGCTGGATATTTAAATGCGTCGGTAGAGTTTGATATCAATAAGTTGGCGCCAACCTATCGACTGATTATGGGAGTTCCTGGTAAGTCCAATGCGATAGAAATCGCGAAGCGATTAGGTCTTGATGAGGAGACGGTGAAGCGGTCGATAAAGATGCTAGATTCCACCGATAGAGATTTAGAAGGGGTGATTGAGGAACTTCAACAACAGATCCTTGATAATAAGAAGAAGGTTGATGAGGCGGACGACATCCTTCGTCATGCCAATAAGGTCAGTGAAAAATACGACAAGAAACTCAACCGACTCAAAGAGAGAGAAGAAAAAATTATTGCGAAGGCAAAAGAGGAAGCAAGAGCGCTCTATAAGGCAAAAGAACAAGAGATAAAAGACATTGTAAAAGAACTTCGTCAAATGGGCTCATCTGGCGTTGATTTTTCAAAATTGGAGGCGCTTAATAGCAAGTTTTTAGATCATCAAAAGGAACTCAAGGAACCGGTTAAAAAGAAGAAGAAAAAAACGCCTACATCACTTAAGATTAATGATACGGTGTATGTAGCAGAGCTCGATACCACAGCTATTGTCAAGAGCGTGCCGGATAAAAAAGGTAATTTCAATGCATCCATGGGACTGATGGAAACGGTCTTAAACCTAAAAGATGTTGAACTTACCGATAAAAAAGAAGAAGAACGTATTACAATAAATTATTCTCATACACCAAAATCCTTTACGAATAAGCTTGATATTAGAGGATATGATACCGAGAGTGCGAGGCTGGAAGTTGATCGATTTCTTGATAGATGTGCGTATTCAAATATTACGAAAGCTGAGATTATACATGGCAAGGGAACGGGTGTGTTAAGAAAATACATTGTCGATTATTTGAAGAAACATAGCCATGTTAAGAGCCAGCGATTTGGTGGATATTATGAAGGTGGAAATGGTGTGACCATCGTAGAGGTGAAGTAAATACTATGTTTAACATTATAAGAAAGTCGTTAGATAGAAAGGACAAACTACTCTTCGTTGTACTTACAATAATTGTTGTCTTGTCCTCATTTTTAGCCATATGGCCCATCACGCTGATCAAACGAATGGTTGACATTGCGTTTGATGGTAAGTCATCAGATATAAATAGTATTATCAAAGTGGGGTTGTTATATTTGCTAGCCCATGTAGTAACCGCCTTACTACACTCACTGAGTAATTATATTACCGATTTTTTGCAATATAAAGCAGGATACACCTTACAAAGTGATATATACGAAAAGCTTCTCAAAATGAGAATGGTAAGCTCTAAAGATTCTGTTGGCGTTGTCAATAAAGTAGTAAAGGATACGGATTATATCATTCATAATCTCTTTAAACCGTATGAAGATATACTACTATCGTTATCAACCTTTGCCTTTGGATTATATTTTATGCTTCGCATCAGTGTGAAGCTCACATTCATTGTACTGCCACTGGGTCTTATTATGACGATTATTTCAAGAATCGTCAGTGAGAAATCGGAACAAAATGCTCGGCAAAAAAGAGACATGTCAGAAAAACTATGGAAGACTTTTATGGAAGGGGTTAGAGGCATCATTCCCATAAGGCTTCATAACATAGAAAAGGCGTATTTACGTCAAGTTAAACGAGATGGTAGCGATTACAAAGACGTTGGGTTAAAACAGAGTTTGATCAATGCTATTAGTTATTTTTCAGCTAGTTCACTCTATATGGTTACGATCGGTGTCATCCTTATTGG
>PDWI01007690.1_pt1 | contig 12934 bp, 11 predicted proteins | sample 1430891 | NCBI WGS metagenome assembly PDWI01 (sample SAMN01162508, study PRJNA174530) | Oral metagenome, whole genome shotgun sequencing project. | biome: Marine environment; feature: Marine mammal; material: Swab sample of the gingival sulcus; isolation source: swab sample of gingival sulcus... | reverse complement strand
TTAGGTAAATCGGAATTCAAGTTGTTCCTTAGCGGGGTATAAAAAAAGAGGTAAGTTTTGAATATTACCTCTCAGAAACAAAAAAAATCCTCTCTTAATCGTATGTGAGATTTACATAACTAATTTGCATGAAAGCTCTCCTTCTTGGACTTGAACCAAGGACACCCTGATTAACAGTCAGGTGCTCTAACCAACTGAGCTAAAGGAGAGTATCAGACTTTCAACAAAATACAGAACTAATCTATAGTCTGCAAAGTAATCATAACAAATCGAGTAATCATAAAAACAAAACACTCAAAAACAAGCTCTCCTTCTTGGACTTGAACCAAGGACACCCTGATTAACAGTCAGGTGCTCTAACCAACTGAGCTAAAGGAGAGTGTTAAAAACGGTGCAAAAATAAATGTTTTTTTTATATTTGCAAAATATTTCGCAAAAAAAAATCAACTTTTTTTTGAAGAATATCGTAAAAATACAGAATAAAACTCTGTTAATCAATTAATTATTTAATAAAAATAAATTTAAAATTTATGAAATTATTAGTAGTAGGAAGTGTTGCTTATGATGCAATTGAGACTCCTTTTGGTAAAACAAATAAAATTTTAGGAGGTGCAGGAACTTATGTTAGTTTAGCATCTACTTATGTAGAAGCCGATGTGCAATTAGTGTCGGTAGTGGGTGGCGATTTTGAGCAAAAATATCTGGATTTATTGCAAAATCACCATGTGGATATTAAAGGTATTCAAGTGAAAGAAAAGGAAAAAACTTTTTTCTGGTCGGGTAAATATCACAACAATATGAACTCGCGCGACACCTTAGTAACGGAGTTGAATGTTTTGGGTTCTTTCGACCCGATTTTGCCGGAAGAGTACAAAGACACCGAGTTTTTAATGTTGGGAAATCTTTCGCCCGATGTTCAGCGCAAGGTAATTGAACAAATGAACAAAAAGCCGAAATTAATTGTAATGGATACAATGAATTTTTGGATGGACACCATGCTTGACGAGTTGAAACAAACTATCTCGATGGTTGATGTAATTTCGATAAACGATGAGGAAGCACGGCAATTGTCGGGTGAATATTCGTTGTTGAAAGCGGCAAAAGCTATTTTCAAAATGGGACCTTCAACTGTAATAATCAAAAAAGGTGAACACGGAGCATTGTTGTTTCAAAATGATGATGTATTTTTCGCTCCGGCGGTGCTTTTGGAAGAAGTGTTTGACCCAACCGGAGCCGGCGATACATTTGCCGGTGGTTTTGCCGGATATTTAGCCGGTAGCAACGATATTTCGTTCGAGAACATGAAAAGAGCGGTGGTTTATGGTTCGGTAATGGCATCATTTTGTGTAGAAAAATTTGGAACGGAGGGCTTAATAAATCGTAGTATAGACGACATTGATGCCAGAATGAAAGAATTTACAAAATTAACCTCTTTCAAACCTTGATATAGCAACACTTAGTTTAATTCGCAATGATTACCAAACGTTTTTTAACGAGTGAAAACGAGGTAATAATTATTGATGAACTGAAAGTTGAAAATGATGTAAAATTTTTAAGCAAATTTACAGTTTTGTAAAAATTCATTAAAACTGCCAAGTGCGAAAGCATGCTTGGTGGTGTAAGAGGGCGGGTAAGTAAATTTCCGCCCTTTTCAATTTTTGCAAAACCCCAATCTATTATTCTGATTTACAAATATTTACATATTTTCTGAATGCGCATAAAGCGATATTTTCAAATAAACAAAAAAATCCGAGTTTTAAGCTCGGATTTTTTTGTTTATGAACGTATTTTCTGGATACGCCTACATAATTTTACTATTTTTTATCAATATCTGTACGTTGATTACTATATCCTCTCGCCTTCTTTATTAAAAAATTTATAATCAAGAAAACTTAAAGCTTCCACACCTTTTATTTTGCACCAACGACGATGCTGCAAGAACCACTTAAACCGTATTGATTGAAGAGTTCCTGTTGTTAAATAAGCTGCTAAATAAGGGTGTACATGAAGTTCGATATATTTATTTTTGGTCTTAGTTACAATATTTTTGAAATTTTCATAAATATCATCAACAATCAAAACACTTGCATTTGCCTGCCCCGAACCTTTACACACAGGACACACCCCTACCTTATTATCGGTTAATACAGGTCGCACACGCTGACGCGTAATTTGCATCAAACCAAATTTGCTCAATGGTAAAATATTGTGTTTGGTGCGGTCGGTAGCCATGAACTCTTTCATTTTTTCATACAACAACTGCTTATTAGCACCCGTATGCATGTCAATGAAATCAATAACTATAATTCCACCCATGTCGCGCAAACGCAATTGGCGAGCTATTTCTTCGGCTGCCGCCAAATTTACCTCAATTGCATTAGTCTCTTGGTCATTGGTCTTCTTTATTCTATTTCCGCTATTGACATCTATAACGTGCAAAGCCTCAGTGTGTTCGATAATTATATAAGCACCATTTTTTATGGTAATTGTTTTGCCAAACAACGACCTCATCTGCTTCGACACACCAAAATGCTTGAAAATAGGTAGATTTCCGTTATATTTTTTTACAATTTTTGTATGTTCAGGAGCAACAGCCTCAATGTAGTCAGTTATTTCTCTGTAAAGAGTATCATCATTCACATGAATATTGTTGAACGAATTATTTAGCAAATCGCGCAACATTGCCGATGTACGATTAAGCTCTCCCAACAAAAGAGCCGGAGCTTTCACCTCTCTAAGATTGGCAAACATTCCTTCCCACTTCTTTACGAGTTCGTCAAGCTCTTGATGCAGCACAGCAACTTTGCGATTTTTCGCCACAGTTCGCACTATCACACCATAGTTGTGCGGCTTAATACTCATCACAAGATGCTTTAACCTATTTTTCTCGTCTGAACCTTTAATTCTTTGCGAAACAGAAACCTTGTCGGAAAATGGCACCAATACAAGATTTCGACCTGCAACTGTTATTTCTGACGTTAAACGTGGTCCTTTGGTAGAAATAGGTTCTTTGACCATTTGTACCAAAATTTCTTGCCCCACAGCTATCACTTCCGATATTTTACCATTTTTATTAATATCAGGCTCTAATTTTAAATCGCTAAAAACCAACGGTTTATTTGTTTGGTTTTGTATAGATTTTTTTAGAAATTTTTGCTGTGAGTTAAATTGTGGTCCTAAATCTAAATAATGTAAAAAAGCATCGCGCTCTCCGCCAATATTTATAAAAGCTGCATTCAAGCCGGGCATAATTTTTTTAACTCTACCCAAAAAAATATCGCCTACCGCTTGTTTAGTACTACTTTTTTCTTTCGATAATTCAACCAATCGCTTGTCTTCAAGCAACGCTATAGCAATTTCGGAGTCTTTGCTATCAATTACTAATTCTTTATCCACTGTTTTTTTCACTTTAAGCGAAAGGTAACCTAAAAGGGGTTATATTACTGTTTTTGGTAAGAGCCTATAAATTTTACTAACTCCAAACTATACAGAACACAAATTGCACATAGCCACGACGATGTGCAACACGCGAATCAAATATAATATGGAGGACTAAATATGAATACTTCGGCAAACCTTAATTCATGCATTATAGCATTTAAGGTTGAACAAATAATATGCGAAATAATCACAAAATATCAACGAAGTATTATGGTATATTCTTAATTTTTAATAAGATATAATCTGTAATTAAACTTATTTTAATCTTTTGTTTTTATTTTTACTCTAATGCTCATCACGAAGCCATGAATTGACCATTTCTAAAAAGCACTTGTTTACACTTTATTGAAATATTGCTATATATGATTTGGGTTTCAATGCTACAACTTCGCACAACGATTTTTTTGTATCGTTACAAATACAAAATTATAAATTAGTTATTTTATTAGTAGTTTTTTATATGACTTAAAAGTTTTGTTACACGCTTGCAAAGCCTAACAGTTACACAAAATACATTATAAACTAATGTAAATAACGCTCCATTCTGAACTTTTAATTCTAAATTTATAAAGTGATTATATAGTAAAATTAGGAATATAGTCCCTCAAACTCCCTTTCTTGGTTAAAAATATCCAAAAGAAGCTATACAATAAACTTCTTTTGGACAAAACTTTGCTATTCAGATTAAGTTATTTCTTCCTCTTATGTCTGTTTTTTCTTAATCTCTTTTTTCTTTTGTGTGTTGACATTTTATGTCTTTTTCTTTTTTTTCCACTTGGCATAGTTCTTCTATTTTATTTGTTAAAACTAATATTAAGATAATATACAAAAAAACTCACTACGAAGCATAATGCAAAAAAATGTTACCGAAACAAATAGCATAAATATCCCATAATGCCTTTTGTTGTCGGCTACATTTAACATTTGCTACACAAATTTATTGTTATTTATCTAACAATTTCTATTTATAGACTATTTTTTTACTGTAACATTATTCTTTACCTTACCCATAAAAGTTTTCGAAGGTTTAAACGCAGGTATATTGTGCGCAGGAATAACAATTGTAGTGTTTTTTGATATGTTTCTTGCAGTTTTTTCTGCTCTTTGTTTAACAACAAAACTACCGAACCCCCTTAAATAAACGTTCTTGTTTTCTGATAGAGAATTTTTAACTGTTTCCATAAAAGCTTCTACAGTTTTTTGCACTGTTGCCTTTTCTATTCCAGTACTCTTGTAAATTTCGTTAACAATATCTGCTTTCGTCATTTTTTTATTATTTAATTATGAAATATTTAATTATCGAGCCAAAATAAGCTCAAAAGTTTGGTTTCTAAATCTATATGTTCACTAAAAATTGCGTTTTTTTGTATAAAAAACACGCTTTTATTCGTGTGTTTTCGGCATAAAACGCCGATTTTAGCCGTGTTATGTCAAATATTTAGAGCTGCAAATTTATAAGAAATCTTTTAAATATAAAATTTTCAACAATTTTTTTTCTTCTTTTTTGTTCTTTTTCAGCAATATAGCATTCATTTTGTTAGTAATTCTTGTGTTTGCGCACCAATTATTCGCCGTTGAATTAGCATGAGTATAAAAGGATAAATAATGTAAATTATTACAAAATTACCACACTAACCGCACACACTAATCTACTGATAATAAACACTTTATACTATTAAATTTTAATAATAAATGCTTATTAAAATTTCCAAATTACTATGTTTAATTTAACTATTTTTGGCAGCTGAATTACCTTTCATAATGCCTCTTTCTGAATTTTTTACGAAATCAATAATAATATTTCGTTCTTTGCTTTCGGGAATATTTTTTTCAATTTCAGCAAGTGCATGTTTTACATTTAAGTTCGATGAAAATAAAATTCTATACACATCGGCTATTGTACTTATAACTTCATTGGAAAATTGTCGTCTTCTCAATCCCACTGAATTTAATCCGGCAAAAGCAATTGGGTCATAAGCCACTGTTACATAGGGTGGTACATCTTTCTTAACTTTTGATTGTCCCGAAATCATTACGTGGCAGCCTATTTTGCTAAATTGATGCACCAATACTGAACTGCTCAAAATTGCATAATCGTCTATTTCTACTTCGCCTGCAATTTGCGAAGCATTACCTATTATTACATTGTTGCCTATTTCGCAATCGTGTCCCACGTGCGAATATGCCATTAGCAAACAATTATTGCCTATTACGGTTTTGCCTCTTGTTTTAGTGCCTCTGTTTACGGTTACACATTCGCGTATTGAGGTGTTGTTGCCAATTTCTACATAAGTTTTTTCGCCTGCAAATTTCAAATCTTGTGGAATAGCTGCAATTACTGCTCCGGGAAAAATTTTACAATCGCTACCAATTCGTGCACCACTCATAATGACGGCATTGGAGCCAATCCAAGTGTTATCTCCTATTTCCACATCGTCCTCAATAAATACAAAAGGTTCAATAACAACGTTTTTGCCAATTTTTGCGTTTGGGTGTATATGTACAAGTTCTTGGTTCATTTTTTTTTGTAATTTTCAATTAATAATTTGTATTGTGCCTACGATTTATGTTTTTTTAGAAATGAGTTAATGAAATTTCTATTTTTTTGCATCTGTAAAATTATTGTTGGGAATTTCGGGCAAATCGCCTTGAAAAAATTGAGTAGGAATTGTTAATGTGCCTGTAATGTTACCGATATTTGCAGTTAAGGTTGCAATAAAAGACCGAACGTAAGGAAACATTATAGCAGGTGCATTTGTGTTTACAAATACTTTTTTGAGTTTATCATCATTAAATTCTTTATCAAGTTCAAAATTACCTACACCAACTACATTCAAATAGAAATAATCTTGACAACTAGCCAACACTTCCATTACAATTTTAAAAGTAGTATTATCATTTTCAGGATAAAACACCTTTGGCTCAATTTTTAAGTCAATAGCTGTGTTATTATCATACTGTTTGACAGTGTTAAAACTGATATTAACAAAATCAACTCCGTTAAATAGTAGGCGTGGTTGGTTAGATACTTCCATCATGCAGCTTGACGATTTATTGGATTATCATCGAAATAATTAGTTATATTATTAAATACGGCTTTGCTTTTATTTGAAAAAAGAGGCTGTATTTTTGTTGTCATACTCTCAAAACTCCCACTACCTAATAAAACATTTACATTACCAAATCTTTTATTAAGCAACCATTTTGTTAAACTATCAGATGTCTCATTTTCAAATAGTTTATCAATTTTTTTATCTAATTTATCTAAATCTATCATTTCTACAATTATAAATTACACTTCGCCCGTATAATAAAGCGCAAAGCTATTAATTTTTTCCTTATTATATAACGCTAATTGTATTCTTTTCTTATATTGAAACTCTCTAACCATGAAATGTATAGGATTTTGCGATATATCTTGAAATAAAATTCCATCAATTTCAGACCAGATATCACGTTCTTTGAAAAAATCGTTTATTTCTTTTAAAGTTGGTTTAAAACCTGTTCTTTTTATAATAATTTTTGATGCTTTTTCTATTTGTTTTATCCAAAAATTATAGTGTTCTCTATTAAACACGGTGTCCAATATATCATCAGAAGTGATTTCTGCTTGATATATATCATATCTACCGGTTTTATTTTTAAATTTCACACCCCAAAATTCTGCATCATGCTCATCTTCCCAAAAATAAAACGCACTGCCTAACCAAGCGTTATCTTTAACACAAAGTATTGGTTCGTTTAGTAAAACTCCTCTATTTTCTTGCGTATGATAGAATTGCATAAATAAAATTTCGGAAACAGATTAAAAAAACAAATACTTTCTGCCTCTACTTTGTTTCTTTTATAATTTGCGCCATCAATTCACCTTCGCACACCAGATGTTCGCCTACAAATGCTTGTCCTTTCATGCTGGCAATACCTCGTCTGATGGGCGATACTAATTCTAATTTGAAGACAAGAGTGTCGCCCGGCACAACTTTGCGTTTAAATTTAATTTTGTCTAATTTCATAAAATAGGTCAAGTAATTTTCGGGGTCGGGAACAGTGCCCAATACCAAAATGCCACCTACTTGTGCCATTGCTTCCACTATTAAAACACCGGGCATTACGGGTTCTTCGGGGAAATGCCCTACGAAAAACCACTCATTCATGGTCACATTTTTTGTGCCGATTACCTCTAATTTGTCTAATTTTAAAATTTTATCGACTAATAAAAATGGTGGACGATGTGGCAAAATTCCTTTTATTTGCTCCATAGTCATCAGCGATGGAGCGGATAAATCAAAAAAAGGGGCTGCATTTTTTGAGCGTTGGCGTTTTATTTCTTGCTTAATTTTTTTAGCAAATGCAACATTAGACGCGTGTCCGGGACGCATTGCTAAAATTCTGCCTTTTATTGGCATTCCGATTAATGCTAAATCGCCCACAATATCAAGCAGTTTGTGGCGCGCAGGCTCGTTTGGGAAAATTAAATCGCCATCGTTTAACACACCTTGCGAGCTTTTCAAAGTTACTCTCGGCTTATTAAAAACATCGGCTAATCTATCTACCTCTTCTTGCGAAGTTGCTTTTTCAATTAAAACTATCGCATTGTCTAAACTACCGCCTTTTATAAGGTTGTTTTTCAACAAAAATTCTAATTCGCGAAGAAAAACAAAAGTTTTACATGCCGAAATTTCGTCCTTGTAGTCGTCCAATGAATTTAATGTAGCATATTGATTGCCCAAAACCGTTGAATTATAGTCAATCATTACATTATAACTTAAATTATCATCGGGAAAAGCCATTAGTTTAATGTCTTTTTCGTCATCGGTGTAGCTTATGTTTTTATTGATAACGAAATATTCCTTATCGGCTTTTTGCTCTACAATTCCTGCTTCGAGTAATGCATCAACATAGGGTTTGGCACTGCCATCAAGTATTGGTGTCTCATCTGAGTTTATTTCAATTAACAAATTATCAACGCCCATTCCTGCTGCTGCCGATAGTGCATGTTCGATTGTGCCTACTCTCACACCATTTTCGCCTATTACGGTGCTTCGCGAAGTGTCCACCACATTTTCCACAATGGCTTTTATTATTGGTTTATTTTCTAAATCTACGCGCTGAAAGGCATATCCAAAATTTTCTTCTGCCGGTTTCAGTGTCATTTCCACCAAATGTCCTGTGTGGAGACCTATTCCACTGACTTTTACCGGTTTAGCTATCGTCTTTTGCTTCTCTGTCATCTGTTTATAATTTGGTAATATGATAATTTGTTAATAATGTGAACTAAGAATGAAGAATTAAATTCGTAATTTTTAATTCGTAATTTGCATTTATTCCTTTTCGTTAAGTTTCGCTTTTAGTTCATCAAGTTCTTTTTGCATTTTTGCAATTTGCATATTTAGTTCCGGCAATTTTTTAAATACAACGCTTGATTTATGGAAATTCATATAACTAATAGCCGGAGAACCTTGCAGTGTAACACCCTCTTGTTTTACGTTTGAGGCAATGCCTGCTTGCGCTCCAATTTTTACTTTGTCGGGTATATTGATATGACCAACAACGCCAACTTGTCCGCCAATTAAACATTCGCGACCAATTTTGGCAGAACCCGCAACTCCGCATTGGGCTGCCATAAAAGTTTTTTCGCCAACTTCTACATTATGTGCAATTTGTATTAAATTGTCTAATTTCACACCTTTACGTATGATGGTAGAACCCAAAGTGGCTCGGTCGATTGTGGAATTTGCGCCTATTTCTACAAAATCCTCGATTACGACATTGCCAATTTGCGGAACTTTTTTGTGTTCGTCATCGTTTTGTGGCACAAAGCCAAAACCATCTGAACCAACTACCACTCCGGCATGTAACGTGCAGTTTTTACCCAAAACACAATTGTGATATATTACAACCTGCGGGAATAAAATAGTTCCACTATCTATCTTTACATTTTCGCCAACATATACTTGCGGGTGTATGATTACATTGTCACCGATTTGTGCATTTTTAGCCACTACGGCATACTCTCCGATATATACATCTTTGCCAATTTTTGCCGATTCGTGTACTACTGCAAGCTCCGAAACGCCTACCGGAATAGGCTGCGATTGCTGATAAAGTTCTAATAATGAAGCAAATGCCTTGTAAGCATCATCTACTTTTATTAGAGTAGCCTCTACCGATTTGGCTAATTTTAACGATTTGTTTACTAATACGATTGACGATTTAGTAGTATATAAATAGTGTTCGTATTTTGGATTTGCTAAAAAAGATAGCGTACCTTCTTTTCCTTCTTCTATTTTAGAAACATTATAAACTTCGATATTCTCATCGCCTTCGATAGTTCCTTTCAGAAAATCTGCAATTACACGGGCTGTAAATTTCATGTTATTAATTATGTATAATACTCAAAAAGAGTGGTTTAACTTTTTTGTAATGTTTGTTTTTAACCAAACATATATTCGTTATTTCTAACGTGTTTGTCAGCTCTAAATTTACGTAGAAAACCTCGTTACGGGCTTGTAATACATAGTATTTAGAGCGAAATTTTTTGCAAAGTTAGTAAATTTATTTCATATTACTTGCAATTTCTATCTAATTAAATTTTACAATCCGAGCATTCATTCACCAATAAATGTGTAAGTACTCAAATATTTTTATCTATAAAAAACTAATATACAAAATATTACAAATAAAATTGCAACTACAAATCAAGATGTAGTTGCAATAAATAAAATTTTAATTATCCGGTAAAATTACATTTTGTATTATAATCACTTATAAACAAGGTATTTCCTTGCTTATACAAAGTAATACTTCGTTCAATTAACAATTATAAGTTGGAATTTCAAATTCCATTAAATTACAAATTATTGATAGCTAAATCTTTATCGTAATTTAATTATAATTTTAATATAATAAACTGTTAGATAGAATATTATAATCTAATTTCCTCAAAATTTTGACCAAAAACACCCATTACTTTTGCTATTGAAATAAAAGCATTAGGGTCGGTTTCTTTTATAATTTCCATGATTTTGGGTTTGTCGTATTTTCGGGCTATAACCATTATTACTTCAATATCGCGCTTGCTATACCAACCGTAGCCTTTCAAGCAGGTTACTCCTCTGCCCACTTCGCGGCTAATGCGCTCGGAAATTACAGGGCTTATGTTGGAATATATCATAATTTGATAAGATTGTCGGCTACCATTTAGCCACAAATCTACGGCATAAGCTCCTACGCCCATAACAACATAGCCGTAAACAATTTTTTCTATCGAATGGAATATAAACCAGTTACTTGCAATAACTACTAAATCGACATATACGAAAACTCTTCCCGGACTTATATTTTTGTATTTATTGATTATTAGTGCAACAATATCAGTGCCGCCGGAATTGCCACCATGCGAAAAGGCTATTCCAATGCCAACACCGCCTAAACCGCCACCAATTAAAGCTGCCATAAATTGGTCGTCAACCAAAGGTTTTGTTATTAATTTTTGCAAAATAATAAAGGCAAACGAACTTACGATAATACCATAAATTGTATTAAGCCCAAATTTTGCACCTAATATTTTCAAGGCAATAAGAACTAATATAATGTTGATTACCAATGTGCTATATCCAACAGGAATGCCGGTGGCAAAATATATCAACGAACCAATACCTGCCAAACCTCCGCCCATGATATTTGACGGAATTATAAACGCAGTCCAGCCAAATGAAAACAACACCAAACCAAACGTAATATAAATGTATGGTTGTATAATGTTGTATAGTTTGTGATGTGTACTCATAGATAAAATATTTTTAAGATTTATAAAACAATAATACTGGCAAATTTAAAGGCGATTGTGGTTAAGTTTAAAATCAGAACATACAATAAATAACAACCTGATTTACAATCAATTAAACCACAACACTATCCTTTTAATTTACAAAAAGTGGCTGCAAAAGTAAGAACTGTTTGTTAAATCAAAAATTTAATTTGAAATAAACGATAATGAGTGCATTCAACTACCAAATGTAATTTAGCAAAAGGCAAATGCTGATGATAAGAATTTTACAAGAACATGAATAAATTTTTGTTCATGTTCAGCTAAAAATAAAAAGTTTAAATGAGTTTATGCAAAAATTGTATATTTTTGTTCCTTTATTAAATGCGTCATTAGGGCTTTTGAATCTTTAATTTTACTTATTGTTGAAATAAATTAACCGCTAAGAACGCTAAAAATTTCGCTAAGAACGCAAATAAGCTCTTTGCGGTAAAATAATATTAGGAAAGTGAAGTTATTAAGCATTTTATTTATTAAAAAGCTCTGTTGTAATATTAATCAATTAACAAATGAACATACTATTTATAGAATCAACACATCAGGTATTAGTAGAAATGTTGGAGCGTAGTGGCTTCACTTGTGATTATCGACCGGAAATAAGTAAAGCCGAAATAAAAGAAATAATTTCAAATTACGAAGGGGTAATTACTCGCAGTAAAATTCCATTTGACAAAAACTTGATAGACACAGCCTCTAAACTGAAATTTATTGGCAGAGTAGGTGCAGGCATGGAAAATATTGATGTAGATTATGCCGCAAGTAAATCAATTATTTGCTTTAATGCGCCCGAAGGCAATCGTGATGCAGTAGGCGAACATGCTGTTGCAATGATTTTAAATTTGTTTAACAAACTTTGTATTGCCAATAGCGAGGTAAAGAAAGGCGTATGGCATCGCGAGGAAAACAGAGGCTTAGAATTAGGCGGCAAAACCGTTGGAATTATTGGTTATGGCAATACCGGAAGTTCGTTTGCTAAAAAAATCAGTGGTTTTGGTGTAAATATTTTAGCTTTCGACAAATACAAAGCTAATTATTCTGATGCTGTCGTTACTGAAAGTTCTCTTAAACATATTTTTGAACAGGCTGATATTTTAAGTTTACACGTTCCGCTGACCGATGAAACTAAGTATATGGTAAATGATGAGTTTTTAAATAACTTTCGTAAAAATATTTACCTAATAAACACATCAAGAGGTAAAGTAGTGAACACCAATGATTTGTCGGCTGCAATGAAGCGAGGCAAAGTTTTAGGAGCAGCATTAGATGTTTTAGAATACGAGAAAAGCAGTTTTGAAAAATTACATCTTGACGAAATGCCTATATCGCTAAAAACATTAATTGACAGCAACAACGTGCTGCTAAGTCCACATGTGGCAGGCTGGACTGTTGAGTCAAAATACAAACTTGCCACTGTTTTAGCAGGTAAGATTATTGAGCATTTTCGCAATTGATAATAATTTCAATTTCAGAACTTTGTTAAATTACAAACGGCGAAAACCTCACCAAAGGTAATTACGATGTCAAATTATATAACACACTAATTATCAACAATATAAATTCATTTATAATTATTAGTGTCCGGTAAAACTTTTTGTTATAATACTAAAAAGGGCTGATTTCTCCATATTGAAATCAGCCCAAAAAGTTTTATTTTTGTTTTTCCAC
>PDWI01007689.1_pt1 | contig 12936 bp, 11 predicted proteins | sample 1430891 | NCBI WGS metagenome assembly PDWI01 (sample SAMN01162508, study PRJNA174530) | Oral metagenome, whole genome shotgun sequencing project. | biome: Marine environment; feature: Marine mammal; material: Swab sample of the gingival sulcus; isolation source: swab sample of gingival sulcus... | reverse complement strand
AAGTATCTTTTTTTACAACTATATTCTCACCATTATTTTTATCTGGAAAATATTCACTTTCATTTTCTGAGAAAGCATTTTTATATTCATTGCTTATTAAGTTTTGAGTATGCTTTGCTACTTTTTCATTTAATTTTACATTTGGAACTGATCCTTCCCAAAGAAGTCCATTTTGAATTGTTTCTGAAAGAAAATCTAAAATTTCGCCTTCGTTATGAAATCTAACCTCTTTTTTATTTGGATGAATATTTACATCTACTAATTCCGGTTTTATTTCTAAAAACAAATAGCAAACTGGAAATCTGCCTTCAAAAACTCTTTCTTTATATCCTTTTTCAATAGATTTTTCTATTACTTTATCCTTAACATTTCTACCATTTACAAAGAATATTTGCTGTTTTCTATTGGTTCTAGTAAAGTCAGGTTTTGATATGTAGCCTATTATCTTCATATCTTGATTCTGATTTTCTATTTTTATAAGACCTTGTGAAATTTCATTATTAAATACCGTTACAATATTTTTATATCTGTCGCCTTTACCATTTGTAGCAAATAATATATTATCATTATTGATAAGTTTAATTTTAATATTTTCGTATGCCAGTGCCATTTTTGATACTAAATCTATAATCATAGAACTTTCAGTACTATTTTTTTTCATAAATTTTAATCTTGCTGGCGTATTGTAAAACAAATCTTTTATTATTATAGTAGTACCATCTGAACAACCGGTCATATTTTTTTCAATAATTTCTCCACCGTAGATTTTAACCTGAACGCCCATAGTAGCTTCTTTTGTTTTTGTAATCATCTCAACTTTTGAAACAGCTGCAATACTTGCCAGAGCCTCGCCTCTAAAACCTAAAGTTTCAATTTTATTAAGGTCCTCATCAATATTTATTTTACTTGTTGCATGACGAAGAAATGCTGTTTCTACATCACTTTCATATATACCAGAACCATTATCTGATATTCTTATATAAGTTTTTCCACCATCTTTAATTTCTATAGTAATATTAGTTGCTCCTGCATCTATTGAATTTTCTATCAATTCCTTTACTATGGAAACCGGTCTATCTACAACTTCTCCAGCGGCAATTTTATCTGCCGTTTGTTTATCTAAGACTTTAATTTTCTTATACATTTTGAAGTTCCTCTACTATTTTTAAAACATCGCTTAATGTTGTTTCTTTTAAATCTAAAGATTTTAATTTTTCTATTATTTCTAAAGACTTGTCAGGTAAAAAACTCATCTGACTTTCTTTAATTTGATTTGCAATATCATTTTCGCTATGTAATTTTTCCTGAATAGTATAATTATTAAAACTTAATTCTTCTTTATTATTTTTACTTTCTAATCCTTCTAAAATTATTTTTGCATTTTCTAAGATTACATTTGGCACTCCTGCCAGTTTAGCTACATGGATTCCATAACTATCACTGGCAAATCCCTCAACAATTTTATGTAAAAATACTATTTCTCCTTTATTTTCTGCAACATCCACATTTAAGTTTTTCACACCTTGTACTATATTTTCTAAAGATGCCAATTCATGATAATGGGTTGCAAAAAGAGTTCTTATCTTATTGTTTTCATTACAAACAAAATGTACTGTAGCTTCTGCTATAGATAAGCCATCATAAGTGCTTGTACCTCTGCCTATTTCATCTAAAATAATCAAGCTTTTTTCAGTTGCAGTATTTAATATATACGCCAATTCACTCATTTCAACAAAAAAAGTACTTTGACCTCTTGAAAGATTGTCAGAAGCCCCTATCCTAGTATATATTCTGTCTACAATGCCTATTTTCGCTTCATCACAAGGTACAAAACACCCTGACTGTGCCATTAGTACAATTAGCGCATTTTGCCTCATATAAGTAGATTTACCTGCCATATTAGGTCCAGTAATCAACAGCGTAGAATCATTTTCTCTATCCATATACAAATCATTGGAAACAAAAACACTGCTGTTCATATTTTTTTCAACAACAGGATGTCTACCTTTAATGATTAATATATTATCATCTTCATTTACAACTGGCTTAACATAATTATTCTCTTCTGAAACTTTTGCAAAAGATGTTAAAACATCTGTGATTGCTATTGACGTAGATGCCAACTGTAGCTTTCTAATATATTTTTCTAATTCATCACGAATATCGCAAAACAGATTGTATTCAAGTTGATTTATTTTACCTTCTGCATTTAAAACAATGCTTTCCATTTCTTTAAGCTTAGGAGTTATATATCTTTCGCTATTAACTAAAGTTTGTTTCCTAACATAATCTTCTGGAACCATATCTAAATTTGTTTTTGTTACTTCTATATAATAGCCAAAGACCTTGTTGTATCTTACTTTTAAAGATTTTATTCCCGTTCTTTCTCTTTCTTGCTCTTCTAAATTTGCAAGCCAAACTTGACCATCTTTTATTGATAATCTAAGTTCATCTAATTCATCAGAAAAATTTTCTTTTATTAAATGACCTTCCTTAACTGTAAATGGAGGGTCTTCTACAATAGCTCTATCGATTAAATCATATATCTCAAAAAGTTCATCATCAATTTCATTTCCTAATTTATTTAAAAGCTCATCATCAGAGGATTTTAAATCACTTTTTAATTCAGGCAAAATATTTATTGATTTTTTTAAAGCTATTAAATCTTTACCATTTGCATTTTTAGAAGCTATTCTTCCAGATAATCTTTCTAAATCATAGACTGCTTTTAAAAGTTCACGAAGGTTATTTTGTAAAAGATAATTATCAATCAAAAATTCAACAGCATTTAATCTTTTTCTTATGGGTTCAATTTTGTTTAAAGGTTCTTTCAACCATTGTTTTAATTTTCTCGAACCCATTGCTGTTTCTGTTTTATCTAATATGCCAAGAAGAGAACCTTTTGTGTTTTTTTCGTATAATGTTTCAGTAATTTCCAAATTTCTTAATGTAGACTTATCTAAAGACATAAATTCGCCTAACTCATAATTTTTCAATTCAATTATGTGAGATACTCTATTTTTACCAGTTTCTATTATATAGTTTAACAGTCCACCTAAAGCATAAGCTACAGATGAGCCTTCCATCAAACCTATAGCAGAAATAGACTTTATTTTAAAATGCCTAAAAAGAATTTCTTCCACATTGTTATAATCATTATAAAAGCTTTCAATTTTAGAAACATAGGCGTTCGTAACTAGCTCTAAATCTTCTATACTGAACTTCTCTTCAAAATTAGCATTTATTAAAATTTCTTTACCTTGAATTTTAACTAGTTCATTTAATAAATTTTCATATAAATTGCTACCCTTAATTTCTGTGCTTAATAATTCTCCTGTAGAAATATCACAATATGCTAAACCAATACCTTTTTCTGTAGCAAAAACAGAAATAATAAAATTATTATTTTTTTCGTTTAACATAGTATTATTTAACACTGTACCAGGTGTAATTACTTGAATTACCTCTCTTTTTACAATGCCTTTTGTTTCTTTTGGATCTTCTACTTGTTCACATATTGCCACTTTATAGCCTTTATCTATCAACTTAACAATATATCCTTCGGCAGAATGAAAAGGAACTCCGCACATTGGTATTTTATCTTCTTTGCTGAAATTTTTACTAGTTAAAGTAATTTCTAACTCTTTAGAGGCTTTTATAGCATCATCAAAAAACATTTCATAAAAATCACCTAATCTAAAGAATAGTATACAATCCTGATACTTTTCTTTTATTTCCATATATTGTTCCATCATAGGTGTCATTTTCATTTGCTAATCCTCTTAATCTAAATAAATTTTACAATTTTATTTGTTTCCCAATTCTTTATACTTTTGTAATCCAATTCTTATAAGCTCTGCTGCTCTAACCATTTCTTCTTCTTTAAGAACGTAGGCAATCCTTATTTCATCTTTTCCTAATCCATCTGTTGCATAAAATCCTTCCATTGGTGCAAACATAACTGTTTCCCCATTGTCTTCAAATTCTGTCAACAACCAAACTAAGAAATCTTCGGCACTTTCAACTGGTAATTTTGCCATCATATAAAAAGCACCTGCAGGTTTATGGCAAACAATACCATCAATTTTCATAAGTTCTTCAAACAAAGCATCTCTTCTTTTTTCGTATTCTTTTCTTATTTCATTAAAATATGAACTATCTAAGTTGTAAAGAGCTTCTGAACCAATCATATCTAAAGTTGGACAAGATAATCTACTTTGACCAATTTTTAAAGCAGAATCTAAAATGTCCTTATTTTTAGTTACTAAACAGCCTATTCTAGCACCGCAAGCCGAGAATCTCTTTGATACAGAATCTACAATTATTAATCTATCTTTTATTCTTTCTATTTTTCCAAAAGAATTCATTTCTTTATTGTCATAAACAAATTCTCTGTAAACTTCGTCAGCGATTAACCACAAATCATTTTCAATAACAATATCTGCAATTAACTCCATTTCTTCTAATGTAAGTACAGAACCTGTTGGATTTCCTGGATTTACTATGGATAAAGCTTTAGTTTTAGAAGTGATAAGAGGTTCTATTTTAGACCTTTCAGCATATTTATAATTTTCTTCAACTTTTGTAGTAATTGGCACAATTTTTCCGCCAGCATTTTTAACAAAAGTGTGATAATTTGTATAATATGGTTCAGCAATAATGACTTCATCATCCTTATCTAAAATACTAGTAAATACCATAGTTAAAGCTTCTGAACCACCTTGAGTTACAATTACTTCTTCAGGTTCGAAATCCATATTTTTGTCTTTAAAATATTTACTTATTGCTATTTGTAAGTCTAAAAGACCTTGAGATGGTGCATAAGCCAATACATCCATACTATTATTTTTTATAGCATCAAAAAATGCAGATGGTGTCTTAATATCAGGTTGTCCTATATTTAAGTGATACACTTTCTTTCCTTTTTCTTTCGCTTCAACAGAATAAGGATGAAACTTCCTAATTGGCGAAAACTGTATTTCTAAAGCTTTTTTTGATAATTTCATATTTTACCTCCATTACAATTCTTAAAATCAACTATCCAAAATATATTTTATTTACGATAAATTCAAATGTGCTTTTTCAACAATATCAACTATATTTTCATCTTTCCAATCATCATTTTCACTTTTTTTCAAATGCAATAAGTACTCTATATTTCCTTTAGCGCCTGTAACTGGTGAAAACTCTATATTTTGAGGATATAATTTCTCTACTTCCCCATACTTAATAACATTTTCAATTACTTCTCTATGTACGCTTTTATCTCTTACAATTCCTTTTTTCCCAATTTGCTCTCGCCCTGCTTCAAACTGTGGTTTAACTAGGCAAACAATTTCTCCATTGTCTTTTAGAAATTTACTAGCTACTGGAAATATAAGCTTTAAAGAAATAAAAGAAACATCAATACTAATAAAATCTATATTATGGTAATTTTCATCAGTATTCATATATCTTATATTTGTTTTTTCCATATTTATTACACGAGGATCATTTCTTAATTTCCAGTCTAACTGTCCATATCCTACATCCACTGAATAAACTTTTTCTGCACCATTTTTCAGCATACAATCTGTAAAACCACCTGTTGATGCCCCCATATCCATACAGATATTTTTTTCTAAATCAATATTAAAACTAGACAAAGATTTTTCTAATTTCAAACCACCTCTGCTAACATAAGGACACAAATTTTCTTTAATAAAAATTTCTGCATTTTCTGAAATCATAGTGCCAGCTTTGTCTACTCGTATACCATCTACAAAAACAATGCCAGCCATAATGCTTCCTTTTGCTTTTTCCCTAGATGGAAAAAATCCTTTTTCTACTAAAATTACATCCAATCTATTTTTCAAAAAATTCACGCACCCTTTCAGCTATTGAATCACTATCTAATCTAAATTCTTTAAATAAAATGTCTGTATCTCCTTGAGGTACAAAAGAATCTTCCCAGCCTAAATTCAAAGACTTATACTCTATATTTTCTTTTCTAAGACTATTCTCAACCATTTCTCCAAAGCCACCTAAAAGAGCGTTATCTTCTATAGTTACCAGCTTTCCTGTCTTTTGAACAGATTCTAAAATATGGGTTAATGCCAATGGCTTAATTTGTCTTACGTTTATAAGTTCTACAGAAACTCCCCTATCTTCTAATATCTTTATAGCATCTAAACTGCTTTTCACCATTTTACCTGTTGCTAAAATAGTTATATCTTTTCCTGATTTAATCAACTTGTTTTCAGTTATAATGCCATAATTGCCATTGTAAATTTCAGAGAAATCTTCTGCTTTACCCCTTGGATATCTTATGCTACAAGGTTTATTTAATTTGGTAGCATAATCCAACATCATCTGTAATTCTATTTTATCTGCTGGAGATAAAACAGTCATATTAGGTATATTCGTCAAATAGGATAAATCAAATACTCCATGGTGAGTTTCTCCATCATTTCCCACTATACCAGCTCTATCAATAGCAAATACTACAGGTAAGTTCTGCATACAAACATCTATAATTATATGGTCGTACGCTCTTTGTAAAAACGTCGAATATATTGCAACTACAGGTTTTTGACCTGATGCAGCCAAACCTCCTGCAAAAGATACTGCGTGTCCTTCAGCTATTCCAACATCAAATATTTTATCAGGATATAAATTTGCAAATTCATTTAGCCCTGTACCTTCAATCATTGCTGCCGATATAACAGAAACCTTTTCATTTTCCTTGGCAATTTCTATCATCTTGTCCCCAAAGATATCAGAATAAGATTTATTGCTTCCTTTTTTTATTGCATTTCCTGTGGTAGGATCAAAAGGTGAAACACCGTGAAATTTGTTTGGTTTCATTTCAGAATTGATATATCCTTTACCTTTTTTAGTTATAGCGTGTATTATAACTGGATGGTCCATATTTTTTGCCATTTCAAAAGCCGAAGCCATTTCTTCAACATTATGTCCATCTAAAGGTCCAATATATTTAAGACCCAACTGTTCAAAAATTAAATCATCTAATACAGCGTACTTAATATGATTTCTAAATTGCTCCATACTATTAAACAAAGATTTCCCAAATACAGGAACCTTTGTAACAGAATTTTTTATATTCTTCTTAAAATTCAAATATCCCTTTGACATTCTTAATTTGTACAAATGTTGAGATATGCTACCAGTATTTTTAGAGATAGACATTTCGTTGTCATTTAATACTATGATAGCTTTTGTGCCTAAATGTCCTAAGTTGTTTAGCCCTTCAAAAGCCAATCCACCAGTTAATGCTCCATCACCTATTACAGCAATAATATTGCTATCTTCTTTTGCTTTGTCCCTTGCTATTGCCATTCCTGTTGCCACCGATATTGAGTTGCTAGCATGTCCTGTATCAAAGAAATCGTGCTGATTTTCATCTCTTTTCGGGAATCCGCTTAATCCTTGCCATTGTCTTAATGTTTTAAAATCTTTTGCTCTACCTGTTAATATTTTGTGAACGTAAGATTGGTGTCCTACATCCCAAATTATTTTATCTTTTGGTGTTTCAAAAACTTTATGAAGTGCCAATGTAATTTCTACAATACCTAAATTTGAGGACAGATGTCCCCCTGTTTTAGATATATTCTCAATAAGAAAATCTCTTATACTGTAGCCTAGAAGTTCTAATTCCCTAAAATTATAACCTTTTATATCTAAAGGAGATTTGATGTCTTCCAATTCTATAATTTTATTTTTCTCCATAATTAAACAACCTTTATTTACTTTATTCTAACTGCCATTTTTTTTGCTAAATCAGTAAAGAATTCAGCTTCATCATAATAATCTTCCAACGCTTTTATACTCATATTAGTCAAATTTTTTAATTGAGATTTACATTCTTCCAAAGGGTATAAACAAGTGTACGTTGCTTTGTTATTTTTTTCATCATTACCGCATTTTTTACCCATTTCTTCTTCTTTGCCATTTACATCTAAGATATCGTCTGCAATTTGAAATGCCAACCCAAGATTTTCAGCATAAATGGTCAAATCATTTATTTCTTTTTCAGTAGCTCCTCCAAGATAAGCCCCAGCTCTAACAGCCCCAACTATTAGACTAGCTGTTTTATTCAAATGAATATAATCTAACATTTCTTTGGAACATTCTTTATTTTCTGCTTCCATATCTGCCATTTGCCCTGCAACTAAACCACGGCAACCAGAAGATTTAACAATATCAGACATAGCTCTTATTCTCATTTTTAGCTTTTCTGGTTCATCTAAATACAGCAATAAATCTTTGTTCATAACTTCAAAGGCTGTTTGAAATAATCCATTACCTGCCAAAACAGACGTCGCTTCACCAAAAACAATATGATTTGTAGGCACCCCTCTTCTAAGTTCATCATCATCCATTGCAGGTAAATCATCGAGAATCAAAGAACCTGTATGTATGTATTCTATAGCACAAGCATAAGGAATAGCATTTTTAATATCTCCACCCACAAATTGACACGCAGCCAAAAGCAATACAGGTCTTAGCCTTTTTCCTCCTGCAGTCAAGCTGTATTTCATAGATTCTTTCAAAGTACTACTTTTTTCATCTATTTCTGGTATAAAGCTTAAAATATGCTCATCAATAATATTTTTATAAAAATTATAATTTAAGTTTTCCAATTCTATGCCTCACTTTCATCTGAATATATCTCTATCTTCTGCTTTGCTTCCTCTAAAATATTTTTACAGTAATTATAGTATTCCATACCTTCTTGAAAATTATTAATTGCATCCTCTAAATTTATATCTTCATTTTTTAGCGAATCAGTGCAATTTTCTAGTTTTTTCAACGAATCTTCAAATGTTAAATCTTTTTTATCTTCCATCTTCCACCTTTTTATCCTTTTCAATACTAATAATCTTAGTTTTCACAACAGAATCTTGGAAAGAAATATTTAATTCCATACCCTCCGATAAGTTTTCAGCGTTTTTAATTATATTTCTATTTTCATCTAAAACAATGCTGTATCCTCTTTTTAATACTGCCTTTGGGTCTAAAGCCTCAAGCTCCAACTTTCTTTTATTTACTAAATGCCATTTATCGTTAAATTTAGTTTTTACTAACTTTAATAAATTTTCTCTTTTTAATTTTAAATTAAGATCGTTATATTCAATAATATTCTTTAAGTTTTTCTCTAAACTTTTATCATCGCTTATTCTCAAACGATTATTTAATTGATTTAACTTGCTATATACAAGAAAAGTCATTTGTTCTTTCAACTCTTGTAAATACTCTTTTATCTCAAAAATATCTGGAACAACAATTTCTCCTGCCGCAGTAGGTGTTTCTGCACGTTTATCTGCAACAAAATCAGATATTGAAAAATCTGTTTCATGACCAACTGCCGATACTATTGGTATTTGTGATTCAAATATAGCTCTAGCTAAGTCCTCATCGTTAAAAGCTGACAACTCTTCTTTCGAGCCTCCACCTCTTCCAATAATAATAACATCTGCCTTGTTTTTATCTGAATTAGCCGATTTAATTGATTTAATCAAATCTTTTGAAGCATTTTTACCTTGTACTGATGAAGAATATATAATTATATCTACATATTCGTTTTTTCCTTTTATTATTTTTATAATATCCTGAACTGCTGCACCTGTTTCAGATGTAATGATACCAATTTTCTTAGGAAATTTGGGCAATTCTTTTTTATACTTTTCATCAAAAAGACCTTCTCTTTGAAGTTTTAATTTTAATTCTTCAAATTCTAAGTTTAATTTCCCCTGTCCATATATTTCTATATCAATTATTTTCAAAGAGTAGTTCCCTAAAGGCTCATATACAGAGATATTTCCTGTAACTACAACTTCTACACCATTTTGCAATTCTCCTTGTAATTGTTCTGCAATAGAACCATACATAAAGCAATTTATTTTGCTAGATTCATCCTTCAAAGAAAAATAAACATTGCCTGAACTATGAAATTTTAAATTTGATATTTCTCCAACTACGCTAATTTCCTTTAAAATAGGGTCAATTTGCAAAAGTCTTTTTATATATGAGTTTATTTGCGATACTCTTATAGGTTTTATAGCCATAATTGTTACCTTTATAATTTTCTATGCCAAATCTAAAGCTTTTACTATTTTACCTAAAACTCCATTAACAAATTTTCCTGACTGCTCTGTTCCAAATTTTTTAGCTAGATTTACAGCTTCGTTTATTGATACTGCTACAGGAATATTTTCAATGTACAATATTTCTGTCACAGCTAATCTAAGAATGGCTAAATCAACTTTATTCATCCTTGCGATAGACCAGTTATCAGTATTTGTATCAATAATTTGGTCAGTTTTCTCTTTATTTTCAGTAAAGTTTGTTAAAATTTTATCAAAGTATTTTTTGTCAATCTTTTGATTCTCATTTTCTCTAATCATTTTCTGATTCATTTCAGTAGAAAAATTCTTTTGACCTTCCATCTGAAATATTATTTGCATCGCTATTTCTCTTGTTTCTTCTCGTTTCATAAATCTCCTTTAAATAATTTATGTATTTTTTAAATTTTAAAGTCAATACCTTGTACATGTACATTTATGCTTTTTACAACAAATTTCAAATCATTTAACGTTTTTTTCACTTCTCTTTGAACATTCCACGCTATATCTGGAATTTTAAATTCATTGTGAACAATTATGTAAATATCAACAGTCATACCTTCTTTGTTGTTTTCGCCTGAGATTTTAATACAGTTCTTGATGTTTGCAGGATTTATAAATGTTTTTGTCCAACTTTCATTAAACTTACTGCTCAATGTAGAAACTCCCTCAACACTCATAACTGATGCCGATATTATATTATAAATATTATGATCTATTTTACTTTTATTCTTTAAATCTTTTTTCAAACAACATCTCCTATTTGCAAAAAAACAATAAGATTATGACTTATTTAAACTCCCCTAATTATACCAAATTTTAAGGTTAAAAACAAGGACAACAGACTTGTGTAAGGTTTTTTAAAAGCCTGTTTTTTTAACATCAAGAATTGTTTCTTCAAAAAAACTGACTTGAACAATTATATTTCAAGTCAGTTTTCAACATATCATATTTTATCAACCTATTCTTCTTCAATATGATCGTGTTCATGTTCTTCTTCATTAGGGTCAAATCCCTCCAACCCTTTATATGTTTTATTATGCTTCTCTGCATAATCATATATTGCCGATTTAATAGCGTGAGATGCCAAAACAGAACAATGCACTTTAACTGGTGGCAATCCACCTAATTCATCTATTATCTGTTTATTAGATATATCTAAAGCTTCTTCAACAGTCATTCCTATAATCATTTCTGTTGCAACACTAGATGAAGCTATAGCAGAACCACAACCAAAAGTTTTAAATTTTGCATCAACAATCTTTTCGTTTTCATCTACTTTAATATCTATTTTCATCATATCGCCACAAACTGGGCTTCCATAAGTTCCTGAACCGTCAGGGCTCTCCAAATCCCCAACATTGTGTGGATTCAAAAAGTGATCCATTACTTTATCATTATACATTGCCATATTAACACCAACCTTTCTCAGCCGAAATAGGTGAAAGCTGTCTTAACTTTTCAACCACTTCTGCCAAACTATCTACACAATAATCAATTTCTTCTTTTGTTGTAGGTTCTCCAACTGTTATTCTTAAAGAACCGTGGACTTCCTCTACCGGTACACCAATTTCCATCAATACATGAGAAGGCTCCAATGATTTTGAAGAACAAGCAGAACCTGTTGATACTGCAATACCTTTCATATCTAATAAAAGCAATAATGCTTCACCTTCTATATATTTAAACGTAAAATTCGTGTTACCTGGATGTCTATGTTCTATGCTTCCGTTTAACGTTACATCTTTTATTTTAGATGTCAATCTATCTATCAAATAATTTCTTAGTTCTGTCATCTTAGCTATATGTTCATCAAGATTATTATATGCAATTTCAGCAGCCTTGCCGAAAGCTACTATACCTGCCAAATTTTCAGTTCCTGCTCTTTTTGATTTTTCTTGAGCTCCACCGTGCATAATACTTGAAATTTTTAAACCTTTTCTTATAAACAAAGCTCCTGTACCTTTTGGTCCATATATTTTATGAGCTGACATAGACATAAGGTCAACGCCTAAATCCTTTACATCTAAATGGACATTTCCTAAAGCTTGTACAGCATCTGTATGGAAAATAGCGCCTTTTTCTTTTGCTACTTTCGCTAACTCCTTAATAGGTTGTATAGTACCAATTTCATTGTTTACAGTCATAATACTTACTAAAATAGTATCATCTCTCATAGCTTCTTTTAATGCTTCAGGTTGTATGATACCCTCTTTATCAGGTTTTACTAAAGTAATTTCATAACCATTATCTTTCAAAAAATCGAAAGCATGTAAAATGGCATGATGTTCAATACTGCTTGTAATTATGTGTTTTCCTCTGTTTTTAAATTTATCTGCAACTCCAAATACTGCCCAATTATCAGCTTCAGTACCAGAAGATGTAAAATAAACTTCACTTTTATCTGAATTTATCAATCTTGCCACATTACTTCTAGCTAAATCTATAGCGTTTCTCGAAAGTTCTCCCGCTTTATACAGACTTGAAGGATTTCCATAAAAATCTGACAAATATGGTATCATTTCTTTCAACACCTCTTGATTTACAGGTGTAGTGGCAGAATAATCTAAATATACTTGTTTCATAACAACTCCTTTATATAAAAACTGTTTCTTATATCTATATTATACCAACAAATTACTAAAAACAAACTTTTTTTCTGTTCTTTAAACAATTTTTTTCAATTAAAGAAAATAATCATGACCACCAGCTTAGCTGGTGGTTTGTTCTGCCCCTAGAAGGGGCTGTTACCTGCTACATCTCAAGATGTGTTGAAAGTTCTACCAACCGCACCTTCTTTTCTACAAACCCT